>Ga0247732_10000006_pt1 | contig 201558 bp, 202 predicted proteins | sample UWRJL163409C2_FD_180940 | JGI IMG/M metagenome (GOLD analysis project Ga0247732, IMG submission 180940) | Plant litter microbial communities from Arlington Agricultural Research Station in Wisconsin, United States - UWRJ-L163-409C-2 | ecosystem: Environmental > Terrestrial > Plant litter >... | reverse complement strand
GCGATGCGCGCTTCGGCTTCGGCGCTTTGGACCACCACACCGTTGACTGGGGAACTCATGACTGTCCTGCGCGCCGCGGGCCGTATTCCTGACACCAGCGATCCCTTCGTCCAGCCGCCCCCTGCGACGGCCCAGTCCTCGGTGTAGAACGCAAATGCGATCTACGCCACATTGCGATTTGGAGTGTTACCTAGATCGCACTGTCAGTCAAAGCTAGGTGGTCAGGGTGGTTTTGCGCAACAGTCAAATCACGATTTTATGGGACGACCGTGCCGTGATACGTGTTTGCGCGTGTTTTGCGGTTGCGAAGAACCTGCCCCGGGGGTTAGAAGGACCGCTGCGATGCTGGTAGCGATCGGTCTCGCTACTCTGTAGCCATGTCCGACCGATCGCAGGCGACGCCGCCACCGCGGCGCGTGCCAGCCGCGGTCACACTCATCAAACTCGCCTGGTGCGTTTTGCTCGCCAGTGTCGTCGCCGCCGGTCTGATGTTTCCGGTGGTCGGCGGCTTCGGGCTGGTGTCCAACCGTGCCTCCGACGTGGTAGCCAACGGCTCCGCCCAATTGGTCGAGGGTGAAGTTCCCGCGGTGTCGACGATGGTCGACGCCAAGGGCAACCCACTCGCATGGCTGTACACCCAGCGTCGATTCGAAGTGCCAAGCGACCAGATCGCCAACTCGATGAAGTTGGCGATCGTCTCCATCGAGGACAAGCGGTTTGCCGAGCACAACGGCGTCGACTGGAAGGGCACGCTCACCGGCCTGTCCGGGTACGTGACAGGGGCGGCAGACACCCGCGGCGGCTCCACCCTCGAGCAGCAGTACGTGAAGAACTACCAACTGCTGGTAATTGCGCAGACCGACGCCGAGAAGCGGGCCGCGATCGAAACCACGCCCGCCCGCAAGCTGCGCGAGATCCGCATGGCGCTGACGTTGGACAAGACGTTCACCAAGCCGGAGATTCTGACGCGCTACCTCAACCTGGTGTCGTTCGGAAACGGCGCGTTCGGCGTGCAGGACGCCGCGCAGACCTACTTCGGGATCAACGCCTCCGAGCTGAACTGGCAGCAGGCCGCCCTCCTGGCAGGCATGGTGCAGTCGACGAGCACGCTAAATCCCTACACCAACCCCGAGGGTGCCCTGGAACGTCGAAACGTGGTGCTGGACACCATGATCGACAACGTTCCCCAGGAGGCCGAGGCGCTGCGCGCGGCGAAGCTGGAACCGCTCGGCGTGCTCCCGCAGCCCAACGAACTGCCTCGCGGATGCATTGCCGCCGGCGACCGCGCCTTCTTCTGCGACTACGTGCTCGACTACCTCGCCCGCGCGGGGATCAGCAAGGAACAGGTCGCCAAGGGCGGCTACCTCATCAAGACCACCCTGGACCCCGACATCCAGAACTCGGTGAAGTCGTCGATCAACGACCTCGCCGCGCCCGACCTCGACGGCGTCGCCAGCGTGATGAGCGTGATCAGGCCGGGCAAGGACAGCCACCCGATCGTCGCGATGGCGTCCAACCGCACCTACGGCCTGAACACCGATGCCGGCGAGACCATGCAACCCCAGCCGTTCTCGTTGGTGGGCGACGGCGCCGGGTCGATCTTCAAGCTGTTCACCACCTCGGCCGCCCTGGAGATGGGCATGGGCATCAACGCCCAGCTCGACGCCCCCGGCCGGTTCGAGGCCAAGGGGCTCGGCAGCGGCGGCGCGAAGGGCTGCCCGCCCGCCACGTGGTGCGTGCTGAACGACGGCAACTACCGCGGCGCCATCAGCGTCACCGACGCCCTGGCGACCTCTCCCAACACCGCCTTCGCCAAGCTCATTTCGCAGGTCGGCGTGCAGCGCACCGTCGACATGGCGGTCAAGCTCGGCTTGCGTTCGTACGCGCTGCCCGGGACGGCCCGCGCCTACGATCCCGACAGCAACGAAAGCCTCGCCGACTTCGTGAAGCGGCAGAATCTCGGCTCGTTCACCCTCGGCCCGATCGAGGTCAACCCGCTGGAGCTGTCCAACGTCGCCGCCACCCTTGCCTCTGGTGGCACGTGGTGCCCGCCCAACCCGATCGACAAGATCTACGACCGCAACGGCAAGGACGTCTCCGTCACGACGGAGACCTGCGAGCAGGTCGTCCCCGAGGGGCTGGCCAACACCCTCGCAAACGCAATGAGCAAGGACGACCAGAGCGGCACCGCGGCGAGCGCCGCGAATTCGGCCGGCTGGAGCCTTCCGGTGTCCGGCAAGACGGGCACCACGGAGGCACACCGGTCGTCGGGCTTCTTCGGGTTCACCAGCGCCTACGCGGCGGCCAACTACATCTACGACGACTCGACGTCGCCGTCGGACCTGTGCTCGTTCCCCCTGAGACAGTGCGGCTCGGGCAACCTGTACGGCGGCAACGAGCCGGCGCGCACCTGGTTCACCGCGATGAAGCAGTTCACCCCCGAGGACGTGGCGTTGCCGCCGACCGATCCGCGGTACGTCGACGGGGCGCCGGGCTCGAAGGTGCCCAGCGTGGCGGGCATGACCCAGGATCTGGCCCGGCAGCGACTGAAGGACGCCGGCTTCCAGGTCGCCGATCAGGCGACACCGGTCAACAGCGGCTCGCCGGCGGGTGCGGTCGTCGGAACGTCCCCCAACGGCCAAACCGTGCCAGGGTCGATCATCACGATCCAGATCAGCAACGGCATTCCGCCGGCTCCGCCACCCCCGCCGCCGGGATTCCCCTTCGACCCGAACGACCCGAACGCGATTCCCGCGCCCGTGGGTTCCACCGTCGTGATGATCCCTGGTCTGCCCCCCATTACGGTCCCGGTGCTGGGTCCGCCACCGCCGCCGCCACCTCCGTAACCCCACCGCGGGGTCGGCAACCCGCGATGGCAGCCGCCGTGTGGCAGTAGGCTGCTCCCATGTTCGCCCGTTCGACGGTACTGAAGAATTCCGCAGCTGCGGCCGCCGGATCACTGGCCGCGGGGATCGCCTACGCAACCTTGATCGAGCGCAACGCGTTCGTTGTGAGGGAGACGACGATGCCGGTGCTGACGCCGGGCTCGGCTCCGCTGCGGGTGCTGCACTTGAGCGACCTTCACATGTCGCCACGGCAGCGCCGCAAACAGGACTGGATCCGCGAACTCGCCGGCTGGGAGCCCGACCTCGTCATCAACACGGGTGACAATCTGTCGCACCCGAAGGCCGTGCCGTCGGTGGTCCAGGCGCTCGGCGACCTTTTGTCTGTGCCGGGACTGTTCGTCTTCGGCAGCAACGACTACTTCGGGCCGACACCGAAGAACCCGACGAATTACCTCTTCAACAAGTCGCATCGCATCAGCGGCGACCCGCTTCCGTGGCAGGACCTGCGCGCGGCGTTCACCGAACGCGGCTGGCTCGACATGACGCACACCCGGCGCGAGATCGAGGTCAAGGGTCAGCTGGTAGCCGTTGCCGGCGTCGACGATCCGCATCTCTTGCGCGACCGCTACGACACCGTCGCCGGCGCGCCGAACCCGGCGGCGAACCTGACCCTCGGCATGACCCATGCGCCGTACACGCGCGTCCTCGACCGGTTTGCGGCCGACGGGTATCAGCTGGTGTTGGCCGGCCACACGCATGGCGGGCAACTGTGCGTGCCCTTCAAGGGCGCGGTGGTCACCAACTGCGACCTCGATCCGTCGCGGGCCAAGGGGCCGTCGCAGTGGGGCGCCAACATGCAGTTGCACGTCTCCGCGGGGCTCGGCACGTCGCCGTACGCTCCGTACCGGTTCTGCTGCCGTCCGGAAGCGACCCTGCTGACGTTGGTGGCCGCGCCGACCGGCGGCGGCAGTCTCGGCAGCCGGGTGAGCATGTCGCACCCGACAGTATCGGCGCGTTGACAGACCACGATTCCATCGCCGTTCGCCGCCACCAGCGCGAATGGGTGGACGACGCGATACGGCTGATCGAGGCCGACGCCAGGCGAAGCGCTGACACTCATCTGTTGCGGTACCCGCTGCCGTCGGCATGGTGCGACGGGGTGGACGGCGTGAACGTCCAGCTGTACTTGAAGGACGAGACGACCCACATCACCGGCAGCCTCAAGCACCGTCTGGCGCGGTCGCTGTTTCTGTATGCGCTGTGCAACGGCTGGGTCGGGGAGAACACGACGATCATCGAGGCGTCGTCGGGTTCGACGGCGGTCTCCGAGGCCTACTTCGCGGCGATGTTGCGGCTGCCGTTCATCGCGGTCATGCCGTCGTCGACGAGTGCCGCAAAGATTCGTTTGATCGAATCACAGGGCGGCCGTTGCCATTTCGTCGCCCAGTCCGGCGAGGTGTACGCCGAGGCGGAGCGTTTGGCGAAGGAGACCGGCGGCCACTACCTCGACCAGTTCACCAACGCCGAGCGGGCCACCGACTGGCGCGGGAACAACAACATCGCCGAGTCGATCTTCGACCAGATGCACGACGAGCGGTTCCCGATTCCTGACTGGATCGTCGTCGGCGCGGGTACCGGCGGCACCAGCGCGACGATCGGCCGCTATCTGCGCTACCGGCGACACGCGACGCAGTTGTGCGTGGTGGACCCGCAGAACTCGGCGTTCTATCCGTCCTACGCCAAGGGCAGTCGTGACGTGGTGGGGTCGTCGTCACGGATCGAGGGCATCGGTCGACCGCGGGTCGAGCCGTCGTTCCTACCCGGGGTGATCGACCGCATGATGGTGGTACCGGACGCCGCGTCGGTGGCCACGGCGCATCACGTCAGCGCGGTTCTCGGCCGCAAGGTCGGGCCCTCGACGGGCACCAACGCGTGGGGGGCGTTCACGCTGCTGGCCGAGATGATCTCGGCGGGCCGTAGCGGGTCGGTGGTGACGCTTCTGTGCGACGCCGGCGAGCGCTACGGCGATACCTACTTCGACTCGGAGTGGCTCGCCAGCCAGGGGCTGGACCCCTCGGAGTCGGCGTCGGTGCTCCACGAATTCGAGCGTTCGGGTCGCTGGGCCTGATCGCCGCTCTGGAATGCGCTGAGGCTGAAACGGTCGGAGGTCGCGAACAGCCACAGTGCGGCGATGGCGAACAACCCGAAGTACATCGTGGCTCCCAAGCCGGTCATGTGAACGCCTCTCCCGAGAAATCGTCGAACGTACTGGTTGCAACGCTGCCGCGCGGGGATTCCATTCCGCACGTCGGCGCCGTGGCCGTGGTTCGACACTGTCTACCCATTCGCCTCGGGGCTAATCAGGGAGCGTGGTGGCCCAGGGCGTTTCGCGTCCGACTGGCTTGGTGCGTTAAGCTATCGAGGCTCTACGCGGGGTATGGCGCAGCTTGGTAGCGCGCTTCGTTCGGGACGAAGAGGTCGTGGGTTCGAATCCCGCTACCCCGACCGCGTAATGGCAGAACAGAAGCCCCAGCCGGTTCCACCGGCCGGGGCTTTCTGCTGTTCGGGGCTGCCGTCAGGGCAGCAGGATGTACGTCATCCCCGCGACGTTCTGGATGTCGCGGTCGTTCCAGAGCCCCTCGCCTGCGACGCCGTTCATCTCCGTCACGTGGACGAATTGCCCACCCGCAGACACGGAGTCCACCCAGGCGACGTGGCCATACCCGCCCGCGCCGGCGACACCCGGCTGGAAGACGACGATCGACCGGTTCTGCGGGGTGTCGACGACGGTGTAACCGGCGGCCGCCGCCGTGTTAGTCCACTCCAGGGCGTTGCCGCGCATCGCCGGATAGGAGCCGGTTGCCTCGAACCACTTCTCCGCGACGCCCCAGGTGCACTGCCCGGGCGTACCCGGGTTGACCGACTGGGTGCGGCCGACCGTGCGGATGGCAAGTTGGTCGACGGTGTCGGCAGATGCCGGGGCCGCGACGACGGCGGCCTGCGCGCCCATTCCGGTCGCAAAGGCTGCGACCGCTAGAGCGGCGAGCCCACGGCGGACGACTGCCCCGAACGACCTCGACTGATGCTTGGTGGTGCCGTGGTGTGCATGCGATTCAAAATCGGACATGTTAAACCTCTCGCGCGATGGTCCTCCCCGACCCGCCACATGAGGTTATATCAAAACGGTCACGATTTCGTACCGAATCGTCACGGCAGCGCATTGGCTAGACCTTGACGAGCACCCGGTCGGCATCTTGGTCGTGCTTGTGCGCCCTGGCGTACATCGCGAATGAGCCGTACTCAACCAGCCCGAGCAGGACGACGGGCCACACCGCGCCCGCGGCGAGGCTCAGGCCCACGCGTTGCGGCCCGGGTCGAGGCTCGTCGCCCAGACGGGCGCTCGCGACGAACACCACGACTGCGGCGACCAACGCCACGGCGGCGTACCCGTAGAGCAGTGTCTCGACCACGATGTCTCCCTCGCAGGTTTGCTATTGGCAAATGGACTTCCCACAATGCCAGAAACCAAACCGATGATGTCTAACCAGCCGCTTTACGTAGTTTGTCGAGCAGCGGAGCGGCGGCCTGATCGAGGAAGCGGTCCTGTCCCTCGTCGCCGACCTGAACGAGGGCGATGTCGGTGAAGCCCGCTTCCCAGTATTCGCGCACCGCCTCCACGATGGCGTCGAGGTCGGGTCCACACGGGATGGACGACGCCACGTCCTCCTCCCGGACGAACTGGGTGGCGCCCGCGAAACCCGCCGTCGTCGGGAGGTCGGCGTTCACCGACCAGCCGCCGGCGAACCACCGGAACTGCTCGTGGGCCCTGGCGACGGCGGCGGCCTCGTCGGTGTCCCAGCAGATGGGGATCTGGCCGATCACCCGGGAGCCGCCAGGCAGACCGGTGCCCTTGCGGGCCGCGTGCCACCCGTCGACGAGCTCCTTGTCGGGTTCGACCGCGATGAGGTGATCCACCAGCGGCGAAAACGTCTCGACCGACCGCTCCCCCGACACTGCGGCGGCGATCGCGACGGGCACCTCCGGCACGTCCCACAGCCGCGCGGAGTCGACCTCGAAGTAGTCGCCCTTCCAGTCCACCAGCTCGCCGGTGAACAGCTCGCGGATGATCTGGACCGCCTCGCGCAGCATGTCCTGGCGCCGTTTGATCGTCGGCCAGCCTTGACCGACGACGTGCTCGTTGAGGTTCTCGCCGCTGCCGACACCGAGGGTGAACCTGCCGTCGGCCAGGATCTGCAGAGTCGCGGCCTGCTGCGCGACGATCGCCGGGTGGTACCGAACCGTTGGACACGTCACGTAGGTGAAGAGCTCGACCCGCTCGGTGGCCTGTGCCACCGCCCCAAGCAGCGTCCAGGCGTTGGGCGCATGACCCTGCGCCGCCAGCCACGGGGAGTAGTGGTCGCTGGATACTTCGAAGTCGAAGCCCAGACGTTCAGCCGAAACTGCATACTCCACAAGCTGTTTCGGGCCGCTCTGCTCTGTCATCAAGGTGTAGCCGAATCGCGTCATGCATGAACGGCTACCCAGGAACCGCGGCGGAAAACCGGTTAGAGGCGGTCCTTCACCGCAGCCGAAAGACGCGACGAATCCGCCTTGCCCTCGGCGATGGCCATGGCCGCCTTCATCACCTGCCCCATCTGCTTGGCGCCAGGCCGCTGGCCGATCTCCTCGGCCACCTGGGCCAACGCGGTTTCGACGACGTTGGCGAGCTCGTCCTCGTTGAGCTGCCTCGGCAGATAGTCGTCTATCACCTGGGCCTCGGCGCGCTCGTTGGCAGCGAGCTCGCCCCGGCCGTTCTCCACGTAGATCTCGGCGGCCTCGCCGCGCTTGCGCGACTCGCGGGCCAACACCTTGAGCACCTCGTCGTCGGACAGCTCGCGCACCTGCTTGCCCGACACCTCCTCAGCCTGGATCGCCGCCAGCAGCATCCTGATCGTCGCCGTGGTGAGCTTGTCCCGTGCCTTCATCGCCACCGTGAGGTCGGCGCGCAGCCGCTCCTTGAGTTCCGCCATGGCGTAGACGCTACGCTCGGGCACCCCGTGCACGTTGTGAATAATCACCGGCATCGACAGGATGGGAAACATGAGCAGCGACGCCGGCGGCCCAACCGCCCCACCGCCGCCCGCATATCCGCCGCCCGGCTACGCGCAGGTCCCACCGGGTTACTACCCGCCGCCCGGATACGCACCGCCGGGATACCCACCTCCGTCCGGCTACTACCCACCACCGGGGTACTCGGGGTATCCGCCGCCGGGTTACCAGCCGCCTGGTTACCCGACCATGGGGCCGCCCCTCGCACTCAAACCCGGCATCATTCCGCTGCGTCCACTCGGGATGGGCGACATCTTCAACGCAGCGGTGTCCTACATCCGCGCCAACCCCAAGGCCACGCTCGGCCTGACCACCGTCGTCGTCGTTGTCGCCCAGGTGGTCGCGCTGCTCCTGCAGATTGGGCCGTTGACGACCAGCGGCCTGCTGTCACCCGGCCTCGGCGAGTACGGCCAGTCCGATCCCACGGAGATGTCCGAGGGATCCATCGTCGGGCTGCTGCTGTCGACCGCCGCGGGCGGCGTCACCACCGTCTTCGCCGCAATCGTGCTCAGCGGTCTGCTCACGGTCGTGGTGGGCCGGGCCGTGTTCGGTGCGACGATCGGCGTCGGTGAGGCGTGGCGACGGGTGCGGGGCCGCCTCCTCCCGCTGCTCGGCATCACCGCACTCGAAATGATCGGCGCCGTGGCGCTGATCGCCGTCGTCGTCGGCGCGGTGTTCGCCGTCGTCGAACTCCTCGGTGGCGCAGCGGCGTTCGTCGTCGGCGCGCTGCTCGGCCTCGCAGTGATCGCCGCGCTCGCCTACCTCTACACGGTGCTGAGTTTCGCCCCGACGCTGATCGTGTTGGAGCGCATCGGCATCGGTGCAGCGATCACCCGCTCCTTTCGCCTTGTCAGGGGCGACTTCTGGAGGGTGTTCGGCATCCAGCTGCTGGCGGCCGTGGTCGCCGGCATGGTGGCCGGTGCGGTCACGGTGCCGTTCAGCCTGGTCGGCCAGGTCATGCTCGTCGTCGGCGAGTCGACCAGCACGATCGTGATCGCCATGGTGCTGATCAGCGTTGGCGGCGCGATCGGCCAGATCATCACGGCGCCCTTCAGCGCCGGCGTCGTCGTGCTCCTCTACGCCGACCGGCGGATCAGAGCCGAGGCCTTCGACCTAGTGCTGCAAACCGGGGCGACGGGGACCGTCGGCTCCACCGACGACCTGTGGCTCACCCAGCGCCGCTGACGTGTCCACCATCGACATCGACCGCGACGCGGCGCACGACGCCGCCCAGCGCGAACTGAGCAAGCCGATCTATCCGCGCGGCTCGCTCACCGACCAACTGGCCCGACTGCTGGACGACCTGCTGTACAAGATCATGTCCGGCGGCGCATCGATACCCGGCGGCTGGCTCACGATCACCGTCCTGCTCATCCTGGTGGCGGCGGCAGTCGTCGTGGCCGTTCGAGTGGCGCGGCGCACCATGCGAACCAACCGCGGCCGCCAGAGCGCATTGTTCGGGTCCGTCGAGATGAGCTCGGCCGAACATCGGTCGGCCGCGGAATCGGCTGCGGCACGGGCAGATTGGGCCTCGGCGATCAAGCATCGCCTTCGCGCAGTCGCCCGCCATCTCGAGGAGACCTCGGTCCTGCTACCCGTTCCCGGTCGCACCGCGACCGAGTTGGCCCGCGACGCAGGTCAGGCCGTTCCAGGCCTGTCAGGCGAATTACGTATGGCTGCAACGGCGTTCAACGACGTCACCTACGGCGAGCTGCCCGGCACCGAGAGTGAGTACCGGATGATCGCCGATCTGGACCGTCATCTCCTCGACCACGTCACAGGCGGGGCCGACCAGATCGCGTCCGGCGCCGCGGAAGGCTGGGTCGAGGTGCGATGACCGACACCCCGTCCGCGGTCGGCGCCACCGTCGTCCAGCGGTGGCGGACCGCGCGGTGGGTGCTGCTGGCCCTGGTGCTCATCGTCGGCGTTTCGGCCGCCTCCGCCTATCTGACCGCTCCGCGTCAGGGCGGCCGGATGGATCCCGACGCCACCTCGCCGGACGGCGCCCACGCGCTGGTCACACTTCTTCGGGATCGTGGCGTCGACGTGGTCACCGCCAAGGACCTCGCCGGGGTCGAACGCGCCGCGCGGCCCGATTCCCTGCTTCTGATGGCGCCAACGCCCTATCTCGTCGACGACGCTGCCCTCCGACGAATCACGGACCTGCCGGGAGACGTGCTGCTCGTCGAACCGACGTCGTGGACCAGGGAAGCGTTGGCTCCGAACATCAAGCGGGCGGACGACACCAGCTTCGGCGGCGAACCCCGATGCGACATGGCAGAAGCCACCCGCGCGGGTCAGGTGCAGTTCACACTCAGCGACACCTACGAACCGGTCGACGGTGCCGCGGTCACCCGCTGCTACGACGGCGCACTGGTCCGCTACCCCGAAGGTGGCCGCACGGTCACCGTCGTCGGCACCGCGGACTTCATGACCAACGCGGGACTGTTGCAGGAGGGCAACGCCGCCCTGGCGATGAACCTGGCCGGCGCCCGGCCGACACTGATTTGGTACACCCCCGACCGGATCGAGGGTGAATCGGACGGCGCCACCTCGGTGATGGACCTCATCCCCGGCCGGGTCGGCTGGATCGTCCTACAACTTTGCCTCGCAGTCGGATTCGTCGCGCTGTGGCGGGGCCGACGGATCGGCCCGCTGGTGGCCGAAGACCTTCCGGTCGTCGTGCGGGCCTCGGAGACCGTCGAGGGTCGCGGCAGGCTGTACCGGTCACGGCGGGCCCGCGACCGCGCCGCGTCGGCACTTCGGGCCGCGGTGATACTGCGCATCCTCCCCCGGCTCGGCCTCGGCTCCCAGTCTGATCCCGCATCCGTCGTCGAGACCGTCGCCCACCGCATTCGGTACGACCCGGCCGCCGTCGAGTACGCACTGTTCGGGCCCGATCCCTCCGACGACGCACAACTGGTAAGCCTCTCGCGGCAACTCGACGACATCGAAAGGCAGGTCGCCACCTCGTGAATCACCCAACGACTTCCATCACGGACGCCGACGGCGCTCGAAACGCCTTGCTTGCACTGCGTTCCGAGATCGCCAAGGCGGTGGTCGGACAGGACGCCGTGATCAGCGGCCTGGTGATCGCACTGCTGTGCCGGGGGCATGTTCTGCTGGAGGGTGTCCCGGGTGTCGCCAAGACGTTGTTGGTGCGCACCTTGGCCGCGGCACTTCAACTCGACTTCAAGCGGGTCCAGTTCACGCCGGATCTGATGCCGGGTGACGTCACGGGATCACTGGTGTACGACGCCCGCACCGCGGAGTTCGAGTTCCGCGCCGGGCCGGTGTTCACCAATCTCCTTCTCGCCGACGAGATCAACCGCACGCCTCCGAAGACCCAGGCGGCCCTCCTGGAAGCCATGGAGGAGCGTCAGGTCACCGTCGACGGCGACGCCCGCCCACTGCCCGACCCGTTCATCGTCGCGGCGACGATGAACCCCATCGAGTACGAGGGCACCTACCACCTGCCGGAGGCGCAACTCGACCGCTTCCTACTCAAACTCAACGTGCCGCTGCCGCCCCGCGACCAAGAGATCGCGATACTGTCAAGGCACGCAAGGGGTTTCGATCCTAGGGACCTGTCCGGTATCCGCCCCGTCGCCGGGCCCGCCGAGCTCGCCGCCGGACGCGAAGCGGTGCGTCAGGTCCTGGTCGCCGACGAAGTGATGGGCTACATCGTCGACATCGCCGGGGCGACGCGGGCGTCCCCGGCCCTTCAGCTTGGCGTCTCACCCCGCGGCGCGACGGCGCTGCTCGCCACCTCGCGGTCGTGGGCGTGGTTGTCGGGGCGCAACTACGTCGCCCCCGACGACGTCAAGGCGATGGCGCGGCCGACGCTGCGGCACCGAATCGCGCTGCGGCCCGAGGCGGAACTCGAAGGAGCCACTCCCGACGGCGTCCTCGACGGCATCCTGTCCGCGGTGCCGGTACCCCGCTAGTGGTGCTCACCGGCCGGGCCGGACTGGTCGCCCTGATCTGCGTTGTGCCCGTTGGTATTTCGCCCTGGCCCGCGCAGACCTTCGCGGTCCTGCTGCTTCTGCTGATTGCGGCAATCGTGGTAGACGCGGCGTTGGCGGCAAACACCAGGCGGCTGCGCTTCACCAGGCTCGGCGACGGCGCCGCCCGGTTGGGCGAACCGGTCGACGCGGCGCTGATCGTCGAGAACCCCGGCCGCCGCGAACTTCGCGGCTGGATTCGCGACGCCTGGGCGCCGTCGGCCCGCGCCGATCCTCGCACGCACGTCGTGAAGATCGCTGGTGGCCAACGACTTCGGGTCGAGACGACGTTGCGTCCGATCCGCCGTGGTGACCAGCAATCGGCACTGGTGACGGCGCGGTCCGTCGGCCCCATGGGCTTGGCTGGCAGGCAGAGCTCGCATCGGGTGCCCTCCCAGGTGCGGATCCTGCCGCCATTCCTCTCGCGCAAGCATCTACCGTCGCGGTTGGCAAAACTCCGCGAGCTCGACGGTGCCATCCCCGTTCTGATCCGCGGCCAGGGCACAGAGTTCGACTCGCTTCGCGAATACGTCGTCGGCGACGACGTCCGGTCCATCGACTGGCGCGCCACGGCGCGTCGGGCCGACGTCGTGGTCCGCACGTGGCGCCCGGAGCGGGACCGCCGGGTGGTCATCGTGTTGGACACCGGTCGGACATCCGCGGGGCGGGTCGGCGTCGACCCCACATCGGGGGACCCGAGCGGCTGGCCGCGCCTGGACTGGTCGATGGACGCGGCACTCTTGTTGGCGGCCTTGGCATCCCGGGCCGGGGATCACGTCGACTTCATCGCACACGATCGGGTGCCGCGGGCCGGGGTGTTCAGCGCGACGCGCTCCCAGCTGTTGCCTCAGTTGGTCGAGGCGATGGCACCACTTCAGCCCGCCCTGGTCGAGTCGGACGCTGCGGCGATGGTCTCGACGGTGCAGCGACGAGTCCGGCGTCGGGCGCTGGTGGTGCTGTTGACCGACCTGAATTCCTCGGCGCTCGACGAGGGCCTGATGGGAGTGCTGCCGCAGCTCGCCACCCGACACCAGGTGGTGCTCGCGGCGGTCGGCGATCCGCGCGTCGACCGCCTGGCGGCAGGGCGGGCCGACGCAGCCCAGGTGTACGACGCGGCCTCTGCCGAGCGGTCCCGCAACGACCGCGGCGCCATGGCGGCGCGGCTACGGCGACACGGCGTCGACGTCGTGGACGCGATGCCGGAGGAGTTGGCGCCCGCGCTGGCGGACCGCTATTTGGCGATGAAGGCCTCCGGCAAGCTCTAACCCCCGTCACCCTCCCCCGCGAGCAGACGCAAACCTGCGCTTCCGGTCGGCGTGTCGCGCACTTTTGCGACTGCTCGCGGGGGCGTACGTCAGGAGGTCGGGAGCAGATCCGGGGCGTCGTCGACGTCACCGGTCTCGCCGGCCCGCGCGGCCTTGCGGCCGAAGTGGACGACGTACGACAGGAATAGGAGCTCGGCGGCCACGCCGATCGCGATGCGCGCGAACGTCGGCAGCGGGGACGGCGTCACCAACGCCTCGATGAGACCCGACACCAGCAGCACGACGACCAGCCCGACGGCCACCGAGACGACCGCACGCCCTTGCTCGGCCAACACCTGCCCGCGCGGCCGGTCCCCGGGTGACACCACCGACCACCCGAGCCGCATCCCCACCGCCGCGGCGAGGAACACCGCCGTCAGCTCGAGAAGCCCGTGCGGGGTCAGCAGGCCGAGGAACACGTCGCCCTTGCCCGCGTCGAACATCAGGCCGCCGGTGACTCCGACGTTCGCGGCGTTCTGGAACAGCACGTATGGGATCGGCAGGCCGAGGACCACGGCGTAGCCGATGCACTGCGCCGCCACCCACGAGTTGTTGATCCACACCCGCAAGGCGAACGAACCAGCCGGGTTCTCGCTGTAATAGGAGGCGAAGTCGTGGTTGACCAGTTCCGCGATGTCGGAGGGAGTTCCGACGGCGGCCTGCACCTCGGGGTTGCCCGCTACCCAGCTCCCCATCAGAACGGCCACGACGACGGACGCGACCGCCGCTCCGAGCCACCATCGCCATGCGCGGTACGCCACGACGGGGAACGACACCGTCCAGAAGCGGGCGAACTCGCTCCACACCGGGGCGTGCGCGCCGGTGACCGCCGAGCGCGCCGAGGCGACGAGGCCCGAAAGCCTTCCGACGAGTACCGAGTCGCTCGACGCGCTGCGCACCATCGACAGATGGGTCGAGACGCGCTGGTAGAGGTCCACCAGCTCGTCGACCTCGGCACCGGTTAGTTTGCGGCGACGTTTGACCAGCGTCTCCAGCCTGTCCCACGCGGGCCGGTGGGCCAGCACGAATGCGTCGACGTCCACACGGGCGAGCCTAGTAGCGTGGGGCGGCATGGTGGCCAAGCCCGAGCCGATGGTCACGGGTGACGCCGTCGTCCTCGACGTTCAGATCGCCCAATTGCCGGTGCGTGCCCTGGCCGCGCTGATCGACCTGACGGTGGTCTTCATCGCCTACATCCTCGGGTTCACGCTCTGGGCCGTCGCCGATCTCGACGACGCGCTGTCGGCGGCGGTGCTCATCGTCTTCACGGTGCTGACCATCGTCGGCTATCCCGTCATCTTCGAGGTTGCCACCAGGGGTCGCTCGTTGGGCAAGATGGCGCTCGGCCTGCGCGTCGTCTCCGACGACGGCGGCCCGGAACGCTTCCGCCAGGCGCTCTTTCGGGGTTTGTCGGGGTTCATCGAAATATGGATGTTCGCGGGGGCACCCGCGGTCGTCTGCAGCATGCTTTCGACGAAGGGCAAGCGGATCGGCGACGTGTTCGCGGGCACCATGGTGGTGAGCGAGCGTGGGCCGAAGATGCCGCCTCCCGTTCCGATGCCGCCGGCCCTGGCGTGGTGGGCGTCGTCGCTGCAGCTGTCCGGGTTGCGGCCCGAGCAGGCGGAGCTGGCCCGCCAGTTCCTGGCGCGGGCGAGTCAGCTCGAGCCCGCGATGCGCGATCAGATGGCGCATCGCATCTACGCCGAGGTGGTCGCCCATATCTCGCCGCCACCGCCGGCGTCGGCGCCCCCGCCGCTGGTGCTGGCCGCCGTGCTCGCCGAGCGTCATCGGCGGGAGCTTGCCAGGCTGCGCCCGTCGGCCCCCGCCGGGTGGGCGGCCACTCCCCCGGGGCCGGCGGCAGCAGCCCCCACCGTCTACGGGAACCCGCCGGGAGGATTCGCCAGCCCCGACTAGTGGGACACTAGTGTCCCACTATGGGTCAGGTGTGCTAATTTAGTGCACATGACTGCATCGCTGTCGGCCATTGGTGGCCCACGTTCGAGAACACGCAAGGCGATTCTCGACGCGGCGATGGACGTGCTCGGCACCAATCCGAACGCCTCACTCGGTGACGTCGCCGCAGCGGCCGACGTGGGCCGCAGCACCTTGCACAGGTATTTCGCCGAGCGCACCGACCTGTTGCGCGCCCTTGCCCTGCACGTCCACGAGATGAGCAAGTCGGCCATCGAGCGCGCGGAGCCCAACTGTGGGCCGCCGGTCGAGGCGTTGCGCCGGGTGGTCGAGTGTCAGTTGGACCTGGGTCCGATCGCCTCGTTCATCTACTGCGACTCGTCGATCGTTCGCGACGAGGAGCTGACGGCCGAGCTCGACACCGGCGACGAACTGATCGTCGAGGTGCTCGACCGGGTGGCCACCAAGGGCACCGCCGGACCGCCGGGGTGGCCACGCCTCGTCTTCTGGGCACTCCTGGATGCCGGGCACGACGCCGCGCGCCAGGGCGCCCCCCGCGTGCAAGTGGTCGACGCCATCATGGCCAGCCTGACCCAGGGCACCATCAACCCGAATCAGTCTTAGCCTCAGGGGTTTTCACCCCAACCAAGTTTCAGCAGTTCTCAGGAGCAACGAAATGTCCATCCGAATGGACGCCAACCCGACGTCCACCCCCACACCGCGGCGCGCCTGGTTCGCGCTTGCGGTTCTCATGCTGCCGGTGCTCCTCATCGCCGTGGACAACACCGTGCTCGCCTTCGCGCTGCCAAGCATCGCGCAAGACTTCCGGCCGCCCGCCACCACCCAGCTGTGGATCGTGGACGTCTACTCCCTGGTACTTGCCGCGCTCCTGGTGACGATGGGCAGCCTCGGCGACCGCGTTGGCCGGCGTCGGCTGCTGATGATCGGTGCCGCAGGCTTCGCGGTCGTGTCGGCCGCCGCGGCATTCGCGCCAAGCGCGGAATACCTGGTCGCCGCGCGCGCACTTCTCGGCGTCTTCGGCGCGATGCTGATGCCGTCGACGCTGTCGCTGATCCGCAACATCTTCATCGACGCGTCCGCACGGCGGCTCGCGATCGCCCTGTGGGCGTCCTGCTTCACCGCCGGATCAGCCCTCGGTCCCATCGTCGGCGGTGCGCTGCTGCAGCACTTCCACTGGGGCGCAGTCTTCTTGGTCGCCGTGCCGATCCTCTTGCCGCTCCTGATCCTGGCGCCGCGGCTGGTGCCGGAATCGCAGGATCCGAACCCGGGCCCGCTGGATCCGTTCAGCGTGCTGCTGACGCTGACCACGATGCTTCCGATCGTCTGGGCCATCAAGTCCGCTGCCCACGACGGGGTGTCGGGGCTGGTCGTCGCCGCATTGGTGATCGGCGTCGGTTCCGGCATGGTGTTCGTCCGCCGTCAGCGGCGCACGACCACCCCGATGCTCGACGTCGGACTGTTCGCCAACCGCGCGTTCACGTCCTCGATCTTGGCGAACTTCCTGTCGATCGTCGGCCTGATCGGGTTCATCTTCTTCATATCGCAACACCTTCAACTGGTGCTCGGGCTGAGCCCGCTGGCCGCCGGATTGGTCACCCTGCCCGGTGCCGTGCTGTCGATGATTGCGGGCGTCGCGGTGGTGCCGATCGCGAAACGCATTGCGCCGCATGTCTTGATGATCGTCGGACTGATCTTGGTGGCGGCCGGTTTCCTGGCCATCCTGATGTTCCGGCATGACCTCACCGTGGTCGCCGTCATCGTCTCGTTCATCATCCTGGAGATCGGTGTCGGGATGTCTCAGACCATCTCGAACGACACCATCGTGGCGTCGGTCGAGCCCGCCAAGTCCGGTGCCGCGTCGGCGGTGTCGGAGACGGCCTACGAGTTGGGTGCCGTGGTCGGCACCGCGACGCTCGGCACCATCTTCACGGCGTACTACCGCGGCAGTGTCGAACTGCCGGGCGGTCTCACTGAGTTGCAGACCGCCGACGCCAGGGAGAGCATCGCCGGCGCCGCCTCGGTGGCGCAGACCCTGCCACCGGCGCTGAGCACCAGACTGATGGACTCGGCGAGGGTGGCGTTCGACGCCGGGATCGCGCCGACGGCGACCATCGCCGCGGTACTGGTGCTGATCGCCGCGGGCGTGGTCGCCCTCGCCTTTCGCGGGGTCAGCGGCCGCGTAGCCCGACCAGCATCAGTACCGAGCCCAGGAGTGGAGCCGCGGTCCGCACGTGATTCCACGCCGTCCACGGACCCAGATACGCGCGCCATTCCCTCGTCGCGTCCGCTGCGGACAGACCCGCTGAATCCACCGCGTCCAGGCGATCGTTGAGCGGAACGTTGAACGCCATCGTCACGACGAACGCCACCAGCGTGAGTAGCGCACCAGCCAGCACGTAGCCGGCACCCGGTTGCGACAGCCGGAACGCCGCGGCGACGCCGACGCCGAGGGCGAGCACCGCCGACCCGACGAACACCACCAGGAACGGGACGTTGGCCTGCGCCTCGGCGTTGACGCCGCGCATTGCCGCGATCGCCTCGACGGGTTGGGCGCGGTCGAGTCCCGACATCACGAAGGTGGAGAACGCGTAGAAGATGCCGCCGACGACGGCGCTCGTCACGGCGGCTGCGGCGGTGGCGATCAGGTACGGGCTGGGTGACATGAGCCCAGTCAAACGGTCAGCGCCAAGACGATCCATCGCCAGGACTCCCGAATGCATACGCAGGCGTCTACATTCGAGGGCATGGACGCGCTCGGCGGACTTCTCGACGGCGTGCGGGCCCGGGGAGCGTTCGTGCTGCGACTCTCCCTGGATCCGCCGTGGTCGATGCGCATCCAGGACGACGCTCCGCTGACCCTGATTTGCGTGACACAGGGCAACGCGGTGATCGTGACGAATTCCGGCGGGTCGTTCGAGCTTGGGCCCGGTGACGTCGCCGTCGCGCGCGGTGTGGAGCACTACCTGTTCGCCGACCGCGCGCTCACCGCACCACAGGTGGTCGTCCATCCCGGAAACCGCTGCACGACGCTGCGCGGGGAGGATCTGCGCTTCGAGATGTCGGTCGGGGTGCGGACGTGGGGAAACGCCACATCGGGCGCCGACCGCGCCGTCGTGTGCGCTTACGAGGGCCGCAGTGAGGTGAGTTCCCGCCTGCTGCAAGCACTTCCGACGGTGCTGGTGCTTCGATCCGACGAATGGCAGACCCCACTGGTGGCGCTGCTCGCCGGCGAAGCGGGCCGCGACGGGCCCGGCCAAGCGGCCTACCTCGACCGACTGCTCGACCTGCTGCTGATGGACGTGCTGCGCGCCTGGTTCGACCGCGACGAGCGGGCACCCACCTGGTGGCATGCCGAGCACGATCCCGTCGTCGGTCCCGCATTGCGGCTGATGTACGACAACCCGGCGCACCCCTGGACGGTCGCCAATCTCGCTGCGGCCGTTGGCTCCTCCCGCGCGGCCTTCGCCCGCAGGTTCGCCGAGCAGGTCGGCGAACCACCGATCGCGTTCCTGACGGGATGGCGGCTGGCGCTGGCCGCAGACCTGCTGCGGGCCGACGGTGCGACGATCGCGTCGGTCGCGCGCCACGTCGGGTACGGCACGCCGTTCGCGCTGAGCAGCGCGTTCAAACGCGCCTACGGCGTCAGCCCGAAGGCGCATCGGGCTGGGGCGTCGACCGGTTAGTTCGGGCGGCGATCACCCCGGCGGCCGAGGTGGCCGCGATGGTGATGAGCGCCCCCAACACCAGCGCGGCGGGCTCGCCGGGCAGCAGGAGGCGCTGCTCAGTGCCGACCGTGGCCGCAGCGACGGGGACGCCGAGCTGCGCTGCCGACAGCACCGCCAGCGTCATGGGCTGTTTGAGGATCCGCCCGACGGCATGGGCGAGGATGGCCCCGACCCCAAGGGCGACGCCGAGCCAGATGAACTGCGGATCGTCGACGAGGTCGCGGACCTGCAGCGAGGCACCCAGCCAGACGAAGAACAGCGGCGCGAAGAACCCCTCGGTGATGCCGAACAACTGCCGCGCCAACCGCCGCGGTTCGCCGATCGACGCGACCACCAGCCCCAAGGCGAAGCCCGCCAGCATGATCGAGACGTGTGTGCTGATGGCCAGCGCTGCCAGCCCAAACAGAATTGCCAGGTTCACGCGTAGCTCGAGGGCGAACTTCTGCTTCTCCGAGTATTTGTGCAGCCGTTTGCGCAACCCCCTGTCATTGGCCCACCGCAGCACGACGTACAGAACCGCGGCGGACGCCGCGATCGCAAGGGCACCTAGGGCCGCCCGCGGCGCCCGGCCCGGATCGATGACCAAGGGCAGCAACACGATGCACGCGGTGTCGGCCAGGGCGATCTGGGCGGTGAGCGACAGGACGGGTGGCCCGGTCAGCTTGAGGTCGCCGATGACGGGCAGCGCCAGCGCCGCGGACGACGACGCCATCAGAACCCCGTAAAGCGCGGCGTGCCCCGTGCCGAACACCTCCGCGAGGCCGACGCCGAGACAGGCGGCGACTGCACCCACCAGGACGGCGCGGACCAGGGCCGCCGGCACCGCCGAGCGTTGCGCACGATCGCGAATGGGCACGTGTGTTCCGACCACGAACATCACCAGGGCGAAGCCGACGTTGGCCAGCAGTTCGAACGTCGGCTCGGTGTGGTCGACGATCCCAAAGCCGGTCTTCCCCAGGATGATTCCCACCACGAGCTCACCGATCACCACGGGGAGACGCAGCCGCGGCACCGAGGCCAGCAGCGGACCCGCCAGACCGGCGACGACGAGAAGGGCCAGCGTGCCGAACCCCATGTGCGTCATCTCAGTTCGTGGCTTGCCAGGACACCAGACGACACGGAATGGGGGTGTTCTCGTCGGTCAGATAGCTTGCGCAGACGCGGTGGTACCCGTCGGCGATCTGCAACGCCACGCCGTCGAGAACCCGTCCGCGAACCAGCAGCACCGGTGAAAGCTTCTTCCCCGCATCGATCTTCGCGAGGTCGGTCGTGACGCGTGGATTCGTGGCGGGCAGCAGCTCGAGCCGGGCGGCCCGAAGCACGTCCTTGGCCTTGCGAAGTGTGGTGTCCGCGGCCCGGAGTGAGTCGACGGTCGCCGCACACTGGTCGGCTTCGCTGATCAGGCTCAGGTAGTCCGCTGCCGCGGCGTAGTCGTGATCCTCGGGATCGTCGAGCCACTTGACAGCCATCGGGACACCCTAGACCGGGCGGGAATCGTCGGGGTTGCGAGGGTTTTCCCCGATTCGCGGGACGCCGACCCCGGCTAGCGTGAGGATGGATGCGTCTGGGGAGACGCAAGTGTTCGGGGGGACCTATGTACACATCAATAGACGTGGTGTCGGCCGACGCACACGTCGAGGCCGAGCTCGTGGGCATGACCCTCGACGAGCTGAGCCACCTGCAGGACGTCCTGCTCGAGGAGCTCAGGACCGGCATGCCGTCCAGTGAGCAGATCGCGAAGGCCCTCGAACGTCAGAGCGTCGAGGTTGCGGAGTGGTTTCGTTTTCGCCAAACGACGGGTGAGGCCGTCAAGATCGTGATGCTGCTCGGGGCGCTCGCCGTCGCGATCGCCTGGATGACGCACCGGCACGTGCCCGCTCCGCCCAACCGGTTGCAGGAAGCGATGGCCCGCGTTCGCGAGGACCACGTGTACATGCTGCCGATCCCCCGCAGCGACCCGTGCTTCTGCGGCAGTGGCAGCCGCTTCCGGTCGTGCCACGGCCGCCCGCCGCTGGCCGCCCCCGCCATTTGACGCTAGGCGCCGATCCAGTTGCCGTGGAAGCCGAAGGGCACCCGCTGCGGCAGCTTGATCGTCGCGACCGGGGCTCCGGCGAAGTCGGACGCGTCAAGGATCACCAGGTCGCTGCCGTCGCGCGCGGCGTCGTAGACGTAGCCGAGGTAGTAGCCGTTGGCCTCGTCGGCCGGCCCGCTGCCGGGGACGAAGACCGCCTCGCCGGGGACACCGGGTGAGGCCGCCGTTCCGAACGGGTGCTCGATCGCGCTGCCGGTGGTGAGGTCGTGTCGGACGAGCCTGTCCTTGCCGACGGAGACGGAGTAGCGAGCCGCAAGGCCTGCGAGGCGGTCGTCGATGCGGGGGAACTCCACGGCTCGGTCGTCGAGCTGTTGCTCGCTGACGGTGCCCTTCGCCAGGTCGATAGTCCAGGTCCACATCATCGCGTCCTGGTCGAATCCGGCGTTGCCACGCCACAGCTCGGGGTACCGAACTGCCTGTAGCACAATCGAATTGCCGACGTCGTAGGAGTTCGCGACGTGGAACACGTAGCACGGGTCGATGTCGAACCAGCGGATCGGACCGAATGGGTCGTCGCGGCGCATGACGCCAAGGCGAGCGCCGTAGCCGTCGTCCCAGCGGAACGGCATGTCCCCCGCTACGGCCGCTTCGGCGTTGAACACGATGGGCAGGTCCATGAAGATGACGTGCTCGGCGGTGAGCGCGAAGTCGTGCATCATCGTCAGCGCCTTGACGTCGACCGGCCGGTTGACCGTCAGCGTCCCGTCCGCGTCGACGCGGTGGTAGGTGACGTAGGGCTCGAACAGGTTGCCGTACCCGAAGAAGTGCATCTCACCGGTGGTCGGGCAGATCTTGGGGTGCGCGGTCATCGAGTCGACCAGCTGGCCGCCAAAGTCGTAGGCGCCGACCGTCTCCAGGTCGTTGGTGACCTCATACGGGAGGGACGACTCCACCAGCGCCAGCGTCTTGCCCGCGTGGTTGACGACGTGGGTGTTGGACACCGCCGAGCGGAGGTTGCGGGTGCCGTCGGCGTTGTAGAGCGGGAAGTCGTTCTCGAAGCTGTCGGTTCGGACCCAGCGGTTGCGGTACCAGGCGGCGCGTCCGTTCTCGACGCGAATGCCGTGGATCATGCCGTCGCCGGTGAACCAGTGCCCGGTGGACTCGCGCGGGTTGGGGCCGTTGCGGAGGTACCAGCCGTCGAGTTCGGGTGGAATGGAACCCTCGACCGCCAGGTCGAATTCGGTGAGTTCGTCGGCCACCGGTGCGTAGTTACCGCGCTGGAAGAACGTGCCGGTGCCGAACATTTCGGCCTGCTCGGCGTCCGTCGTCTCGGTGTGGGTGTCGGTCATGTCGGGTGCTCCCTGGGCTGCGGGTAGGACCTTATCACCATGACACTCCATTACTGACATGTCAATGATGGAATGTGGTTGCATCGCCGGTGCAGCCGAAACGGGGCAGGATGAAGCGATGTCGGCCCGCCGCCACTCCGCCTGGACGCTGCCGCTCGCGGTGAACCGGGCAGGGTTCTCCCAACAGGGCATCGTCGACGAACTTCGCCGCGTCATCCTCGACGGTGCCGTACCGCCCGGCACCCCGATCCCCGTCAGCGAGGTAGCCGAACTCTTCGGCGTCAGTCCCATCCCCATCAGGGAGAGCCTGAAGACGCTGACGGGCGAAGGGCTCGTCGCGCATCAGACCAACGTCGGCTACACCGTCGCGCAGCTGACCGCCAGCGAGCTCGCCGAAATGTACATCGTCCGTGAGACATTGGAGTCCGCAGCGCTGGCAGCCGCCGTCGCCCGCGCGACCGACGCCGAGCGCGCGCACGTCACTCACGCCAATCAACTGCTCGAAGATGCCGTGACCGTGGACGATCCACAGGCCTACCACCGGCAGAGCCGCATCTTCCACATGGGCCTGACCCGACCGTCGGGGATGCTCCGCCTCATTCACATGCTCGAATCCGCTTGGAACATCACCGAACCCGTCCAGGTGATGGTCCACGTCGAACACGCCCAACGCGCGCGCCTGCACGAAGACCACGGCGAGATGCTCGACGCCTTCCTCGCCCGCGACGTCGACCGGTTGTTGACCACCAGCGCCGCCCATCACCGACGACTCAACGAGGTGGTCGCGACGCTGCCGGTCGACACCGGTCTCGTCGCCGACGAGGGCTGACCAGAATATATTTTCGCCGCAACGGCACCGCAACAACTCGCCGCTAGCTTTTCCCAATCGCATCGCAACACGTGCACACGATCAGGAGCTAGCAATGACAGAGGTAAAGGAACCACCGGCAAGCGCGGTGATCGCCGTCGGCGACATCGTCGAGGCCGCAGGCCATCCGGTCGGCGGCGGAGTGATCAAGGACGGCTACGACCCTCAGCTGACCAACGAGGATCTCGCGCCACTCGGCAAGCAGACCTGGTCGTCGTACAACATCTTCGCGTTCTGGATGTCCGACGTGCACAGCGTCGGCGGATACGTCACCGCGGGCAGCCTCTTCGCCCTCGGCCTGGCCAGCTGGCAGGTGCTGATCGCCCTGCTGGTCGGCATCGTGATCGTCTACTTCCTGTGCAACCTGGTCGCCAAGCCCAGCCAGCAGGCCGGCGTGCCGTACCCGGTGGTCTGCCGCAGCTCGTTCGGCGTGCTTGGGGCCAACATTCCAGCCATCATCCGCGGCCTGATCGCGGTGGCCTGGTACGGAATTCAGACCTACCTGGCCTCCGCGGCGCTGGACGTCGTGCTGCTCAAGCTGTTCCCCGGCCTCGCGCCGTACGCCGACGTCGACCAGTACGGCTTCACCGGCCTGTCGCTGCTCGGCTGGGGCAGCTTTACGCTGCTGTGGATCCTGCAGGCGGCCGTGTTCTGGCGCGGCATGGAGTCCATCCGCAAGTTCATCGACTTCTGCGGGCCCGCCGTGTACGTGGTGATGTTCATCCTCTGCGGCTACCTGCTGTGGAAGTCGGGGTGGCACGTCAGCCTGAATCTCGGCGGTGAGAAGAAGGGCAACACGCTCGTCGTCATGCTCGGCGCGATCGCGCTGGTGGTGTCCTACTTCTCCGGCCCGATGCTGAACTTCGGCGACTTCGCCCGCTACGGCAAGAGCTACTCGGCGGTGAAGAAGGGCAACTTCCTCGGCCTGCCCGTCAACTTCCTGGTGTTCTCGTTGCTCGTCGTCGTGACGGCGGCCGCGACGGTGCCCGTGTTCGGCGAGCTGCTCACCGACCCGGTCGCCACCGTGGCCCGGATCGACAGTGTGACCGCAATCGTGTTGGGCGCCTTGACGTTCACCATCGCCACCATCGGCATCAACATCGTGGCCAACTTCATCTCGCCCGCATTCGACTTCTCCAACGTCAGCCCGCAAAAGATCAGCTGGCGAATGGGCGGCATGATCGCCGCCGTCGGTTCGGTACTGCTGACGCCGTGGAACCTCTACAACAATCCCGAGGTCATCCACTACACGCTCGAGACCCTTGGCGCGTTCATCGGCCCGCTGTTCGGTGTGCTGATCGCCGACTTCTACCTGATCCGCAAGCAGAAGATCGTCGTCGACGACCTGTTCACCATGTCCAAGTCGGCGAACTACTGGTACTCGAAGGGCTACAACCTGGCCGCCGTCACGGCGACCGTCGTCGGCGCGGTCCTGGCGATGGCACCAGTGTTGCTGGGCGGCATCGTGTTTGGAATGGCAGGCGCGGCGCAGTACAGCTGGTTCATCGGCTGTGGCGTGGCCTTCGTCCTGTACTACCTGCTGGCCACCCGCGGCCCGTGGCGCTCGTCGGCGCTGCGACTGCCCGAAGGTGCCACGCTCGTCGACGCGGAGGGCACCCCCTAAGCTCCGAACCGCACCCGACACACCGTACGGCCCGACATTCCACAACTGGAAGGTCGGGCCGTACGCTCGTTATGTGAGCCTCCGTTTCGCCGCCCTCGGCCTTCTCGCCCAACACCCGGGCAGTGGCTACGACCTTCTCCGCCGCTTCGAGCAGTCGATGGCCAACGTGTGGCCCGCCACGCAGAGCCAGCTCTACGGGGAGCTCAACAAGCTCGCCGCCGACGGGCTCATCGAGGTCTCCGACGTCGGCCCCCGCGGCCGCAAGGAATACCAGGTCACCGACGCCGGCCGGACAGAACTCATCAGGTGGGTGACCAACCCCCGCGACGACCCGCCCCATCGCAGCGCCGCCCTGCTGCGCGTGTTCCTCCTCGGCGAGATCCCCCACGAGCAGGCCCGCGAGTACATGGTGAGCGTGGCCAGCCATGCCGATTCGGAGCTGGACCGACTGACTGCGCTACGCGACGGACTCGCGCCGTGGGGCGACAGCGACGCCGAGTTCTACGGCGGTGCGGCTCTTGAATACGGACTGCGGGTGGCGGCCATGGAGGGCGACTGGGCGCGGGCCCAGGTCAAGGCCATCGACGGGCGAACCGCCAACTGACTCCAAACAAATGGTTGCATCGCGATAGTTTCCGATATATCGTCAACGTATCGGAAGCGCATTCGGCGTTTCCCGGCCAAGGAGACATACACATGAACACCCCATTCACACCCCCCAACGGCGCCTTCGGCTTCGGGTTCTCGCCCGTCGACCGCCGCGCCATGCACGAACGTCGTCATGCCGCCCGGCGCGGCTTCCGCGAGGCGATCGCCGAGCACGATGCCGGCGCCGACGGCGGCTTCGGTGGTTTCGGCCCCGGGTTCGGCCGTGGCTTCGGACGCGGGTTCGGCGGCCCCGGATTCGGCCCCGGCTTCGGTGGTCCCGGCTTCGGCGGCGCCCGTGGCGGCGGCCGCGGTCGCGGTCGTGGCAAGCGCGGCGACGTTCGCGCGGCCATCCTGTCGCTGCTCGTCGAACGGCCCATGCACGGCTACGAAATGATCCAGGAGATCGCCGAGCGCAGCCAGGACCTGTGGAAGCCCAGCCCCGGCTCGGTGTACCCCACCCTTCAGCTGCTGGTCGACGAGGACCTGATCAAGAGCGCACCCGGCGAGGGCAGCAAGAAGCTCTTCGAGCTGACCGACGCCGGCCGCGAAGCCGCGGAGAAGATCGAGACCCCGCCGTGGGAGGAGATCACCGACGGTGCCGATCCTGGTCACGCAAACCTGCGTGGAGCGGTCGGCCAGCTGATGGGTGCGGTCGCGCAGTCCGCGCACGCCGCGTCCGCCGAGCAGCAGCAGCAGCGCATCGTCGACGTCGTCAACAATGCCCGCCGCGAGATCTACGGCATCCTCGGCGAAACCGAGTGAACCGACGATTTGTGGAGTTTCAGGAGCGCTCAACACTCCTGAAACTCCACAAATCGAGGGGGCGTATTCGGACTGAATACGCCCCCTTCGCTGTTGGATGGAGGCATGACGACATTCCCGCTCGGCACGTTCACGGTCCACCGCGTCGGCTTTGGGGCCATGCAGCTGCCCGGACCCGGTGTCTTCGGACCACCGCGTGATCACGACCAAGCCATAGCGGTGCTGCGTCGCGCCGTCGAACTCGGCGTCGACCACATCGACACGGCGCAGTTCTATGGCCCCGACGTGGCCAACCAGCTCATCCGCGAGGCGCTGCACCCGTACTCCGACCAACTGGCACTTGTCAGCAAGGTCGGCGCCCGCCGCGACGGCGAGGGCAACTGGATCCCGGCGGCCGAACCCGAGGACCTTCGCGCCGACATCGAACTCAACCTGCGCGAGCTGGGCGTCGACCAGCTGGCCGCGGTCAACCTGCGCATCCACTCCGGGGATCCGAACACGCCCGGCGTCGTCGACCACGACCTGTTCGACCGGCAGCTCACCGCGATGATCGCCGCCCGCGACGAGGGCCTGATCGGCGGCATCGGCCTCTCCAGCGTCAACGAGGACGACCTGCGTCGCGCGCTCGACCGGACCGAGATCGTCACGGTGCAGAACGCCTACAACCTGGTCGACCGCACGTCGCAACCCGTCCTCGACCTGTGCACCGAACGCGGCATCTCGTTCGTCCCGTTCTTCCCACTGGGCTCGGCGTTCAACGACGAGAACCCGGTGCTTGGCAACCCGGCGGTCAAGCAGGCCGCCGCCGACTTGGGTCGCACCCCGGCTCAGATCGCCCTGGCGTGGACCCTGTCGGTCGCGCCCAACGTGTTGTTGATTCCCGGTACCTCGTCGGTCGCGCACCTGGAGGAGAACCTGGCCGTCGCCGACATCGAGCTTCCCGACGACTTCAACCCCTAGTCCCGAACCCAACGGTGTCGTACCGACTCACCGCTAGAGTGACGTGGTCGGGTCATCACCGAAACCGGAAGGTGCCGTTGATCAACGCCTCTGCGATTGGGCGCGGCCGTTGGGCCGCAGCACTGGCGTCCGCGTGCGCCGTTGGCGCGCTACTTCAGTGCGGGATTGCCCATGCCGATCCCGTCGCGCCTGCGCCCGACCCGCAGGCGGCGTGCGAGGCACCCGACTTCGGCGGTGTGTTCGTCACCGGGCCTGTTTCGCAGGACGGGACGACGCACGATCAGTGCCAGTACATCGTCGAGGGTCACTTCTACTACGACAACTTCGACAACGGCGCCTACACCGGCACGCTCGTCTACCGCGACGGCGCAAGGGTGCCCACCGAGCGCCCGGTGATGCCAGAGATGTTGCAGGTTCCGGGCGGGCGCTCGCCCCTCATCCCGTTCCCCGGGCAGTTCTGACTCGTCGCCAGCCATCATGGAGCGCACGGGACAGTCGAACGTCGACGTATCCGACATGCCGCGGGGCGGCCCGACCGCGTCGTGCCTGGACCGGCTCTTGGAGACGAACCGCAAGGAGTACCTGGACCGCGACGACGTGGATCCCGGCGTGCGGCGGGGGATCATCATGGCGCTGGAACGCACCGGCGAATGGTTCGGCAATCACGAGAAGTTCGCCCACATCGTCCTCGACGAGGTTGCCGAGGTGCCCGATCCCCGCATCCTGGAACTCGGTGCGGGACACGGCGGCCTGTCGGCCAAGCTCGTGGAGATGCACCCCACCGCCCACGTCACGGTGACCGACGTCGAACCTGACTCGGTCGCGGCGGTCGCGGCGGGCCCCCTTGGGTCCGACGAACGCGTCACCGTCTGCGAGGCCGACGCCACCGAAATGACGTTCGACGACGGCACTTTCGACCTCGCCGTCTTCGCGCTGTCGTTTCACCACCTGCCGCCGGCCCTGGCGGTTCGCGTGATCGCCGAGGGCACCCGCGTCGCCGACAAGCTGGTGATCATCGACCTGCCCCGGCCGCCGGCCCCGCTGCACCTGGTCCGGTTGGCGACCATGCTCCCGTTTGCCCCGTTCATCCCGTTCGTCCACGACGGGGTGATCAGTTCACTGCGCAGCTACAGCCCCTCGGCGTTGCGCACCCTCGCCGCCGCCGCCGGTCCGGACGTCACCCTGGAGCTCCGCGGCGGACTTCTGAGTCCGCAGGTCGCGGTGGCCTCGCATGCCCGTGGCTAGAGCGTTGAGCCGCAACCGATTCCCCTGATCTTCCTGCACGCCCGTACGGAACGTTCACCAGCTGATGGAAGCAATGCCAAGAGAACCTGAAGTGAAGATCTGCATCACGTGTGGACGACCCTTCGCGAATCGGAAGAAGTGGCGCCAACGCGGCCAGTGGGAACAGATCGTCTACTGCTCGGAGCGCTGCCGGAGAACGGCGAAGTGACGCGTTCCGACGAGCTTCGCCACTAGGCTCGGATCGTGGGAGAAGAGGTAAGGCAGACCGAATACAGCCGGGAACACCGGCTGCAATACCGGCGGAAGGTTCAGCTCAGCCTCGACGTGTTCGAGACGATGCTGGCCCAGTCGAGCTTCGAGTGCGAACGCCCACTGACCGGCATGGAAATCGAATGCAATCTCGTCGATGCCGCCTATCAGCCCGCGATGACCAACCGCGAGGTGCTTGCCGCGATCGCCGATCCGGCGTTCCAAACCGAGTTGGGCGCCTACAACATCGAATTCAACGTGCCGCCGCGTCACCTCGGGGGTAGCTCGAGCCTCGAGCTCGAGGGTGAGGTGCGCGCCAGCCTGAATGCCGCGGAGTCCAAGGCCAATTCCGACGGCTCACACATCGTGATGATCGGCATCCTGCCCACGTTGATGCCCGAGCATCTCGCTGCGGACTGGATGAGCGAGTCGACGCGGTATCAGGCACTCAACGACTCCATCTTCACCGCCCGCGGCGAGGACATCATGATCGACATCGGCGGGGCCGAGCGGCTGACCATGCAGGCGGCGTCGATCGCCCCCGAATCCGCTTGCACCAGCATGCAATTGCACCTTCAGGTGTCGCCGGCGGAGTTCGCGCAGAACTGGAACGCCGCGCAGGTGCTGGCCGCGCCGCAGCTGGCCCTTGGCGCCAACTCGCCCTACTTCTTCGGCCACGAGCTGTGGTCCGAGACCCGCATCGAGCTGTTCGCCCAGGCCACCGACACCCGGCCGGAAGAACTCAAGACCCAGGGCGTGCGGCCCCGAGTGTGGTTCGGGGAGCGTTGGATTACGTCGATCTTCGACCTGTTCGAGGAGAACGTCAGGTACTTCCCGTCACTGCTGCCAGAGGTTTCCGACGAGGATCCGGTCGCCGAACTGGCGGCGGGCCGGACGCCGACGCTTCCCGAGCTTCGCCTGCACAACGGCACCATCTACCGATGGAACCGCCCCGTGTACGACGTCGTCGATGGACGGCCACACCTGCGGGTCGAGAACCGGGTGCTTCCTGCCGGGCCAACGGTGGTGGACATGCTCGCCAACGCGGCCTTCTACTACGGCGCGTTGCGGGCGCTGTCCGACGACGACCGGCCGATCTGGACGCAGCTGAGTTTCGCTGCGGCAGAACGTAACTTCACCAGCGCGGCGCGCAGCGGCATGGCGGCGCGGTTGTACTGGCCCGGGCTCGGCGAGGTGACACCCGACGAGTTGGTGCTCCGCGAACTCCTCCCCCTTGCCCACGAGGGCCTCGAACGGTGGGGTGTCGCCGCGGAGGTCAGGGATCGCTATCTCGGCGTCATCGAAGGCCGTGCAAAGTCCGGCCGCAACGGTGCGACATGGCAGGTCGACACCGTCCGAGCGCTTCAGAACCGCGGCCTGGCCCGTCCGCAGGCACTGGCGGAGATGCTCCACCTGTACTGCGAGCGCATGCACGGCAACCAGCCCGTCCACACCTGGGACGGGCCGTCGTGATCAAGGCGTGGCTGCCGGCGGCGGTGGCCGTGAGCCTGCTGGCCGCCGGATGCCAGGTCGCCTCGGCCGATCCCGGCCTCGACCGGGACTTCACACTCGGCGGCGGGCAGGAGGCCTCGGTCGACGGTCTTCGCGTCCGATTCGCCAACGTGCTCGAGGATTCCCGCTGCCCCGCCAGCGTCGCCTGCTTCTGGAGCGGACAGGCCCGGTTGACGGTCGTCGCCCAGACTGAGGGCGGCCCACCGACGACGGTGGAGTTCAACACCAATCCCGCCCCCGGCCAAGGCGTTTCGTCCGACCAGGTTGGCGACTACACAGTCACGATGCGCTCGCTGGAGCCATACCCGCAGACACCCGAGGACGCGACACCACTCGAGGAGTACCGGGTGACCCTCTCGGTCGCCAAGGGCTGAATACCGCCCGACGCGTACCGTGGATTTCATGACTGATTCCTCTGACTCGAACGTCATCGACTGGGACGGCGCCTACCGCGGCGAGGGCGGATTCGACGGTGCGCCGCCGTGGAACATCGGCGAACCACAGCCGGAGCTGGCCGCCCTCATCGCCGCGGGCAAGGTGCGTGGCGAGGTGCTCGACGCAGGCAGCGGACACGCCGAACTGTCACTGGCGCTGGCCGCCAAGGGCTACACCGTGGTGGGCATCGAGCTGACCCCGACCGCGGTCGCCGCCGCCACGAAGGCCGCGCAGGAGCGCAACCTGCCCAACGCGACCTTCGTGCAGGACGACATCACCACGTTTACCGGTTTCGACGGTCGTTTCGACACCGTCATCGACTCGACGCTGTTCCACTCGCTGCCCGTCGAGGGGCGCGACGGCTACCAGCGGTCGGTGTATCGGGCGGCAGCACCGGGCGCCGTCTACTACGTTCTGGTGTTCGCCAAGGGCGCGTTTCCCCCGGAAGAGTTGCAGCAGAAGCCCAACGAGGTCGACGAGGCCGAACTGCGTGCGGCAGTTGGCAAGTACTGGGAGGTCGACGAGGTCCGGCCGGCGTTCATCCATGCGAACATGCCGTCGGGGCCGGACGTACCCTTCGAACTGCCACCGCACGACAAGGACGAGAAGGGCCGGACGAAGATGCCCGCGTTCCTTCTCACCGCGCACAAGGCGGGGTGACGGTCAGTCGCCGGTTCCCAGGTCGCGCCGGAACCCGCTCGGGATGATCAGGTCGGCCGGGCTGAGGTCGTGCACCGACGAGTGTCCAAGACCCAGCAGCGCCGAGTCGATGCCGCCCCGCATGATGTCGAGGACGTTCTCCACGCCGGTCTGACCGCCCGCCGCCAGACCCCAGAGGTAGGCCCGGCCCAGCATCACGGCGCGCGCTCCAAGCGCTAACGCCTTGACGACGTCGCTACCCCGCCGAATTCCGCCGTCGAGCACCACCTCGACCTCGCCGCCCACCGCGTCGACGATCGCAGGTAGAGCGCGGATCGGCGCTGGCGTTCCGTCGAGATTGTTGCCGCCGTGGTTGGACACCGAAATGGCCGTGACGCCGGAATCAACTGCGCGCCTTGCGTCGTCGACCCGCATGACGCCCTTGAGCATGAACGGCCCGCCCCACTGCTCCCGCAGCCACGCGATGTCGTCCCACGTCGGCAGCGGCGTCTGCATCCATTCGCCGTAGGCCCCGAAGAAGGTCGGGGCGGGTCCGCCGTCCTGGGACAGGTTCGGCGCGGTCAGGTCGGGCACCCGTCCGGTCTTGGCGAAGTCGAGCAGCCACCGTGGGCGGGCGATCCCCTCCGGCGCGAACCGGATCATCGCCCGCAGGTCCATCCGCTCCGGGATGGACGGGCTGCCCCAGTCACGCCCGTTCGAGAACGACCAGTCCGAGGTGACGATCAGGCCCACGGCACCCGCGGCGCGGGCCCGCTCCATGCGCGCCACCAGCTTGTCCCGGCTGCCCGTCCAGTACATCTGGAAGAAGGTTTGCGGGTTGGCTGCGGCAACGTCCTCGACCGGCTTGCTCGCGAACGACGACAAACTCATGGCGGTGCCGCGGGCGGCCGCTGCCCTGGCCACGGCCACCTCCCCGTCGGGATGGACGGCCTGCACGCCGGTCGGCGAGATGAACACCGGGAGCGAGATCGCCTGTCCCATGACCGTCGTCGCGGTGTCGCGCTTGGCCGAGAGTCCCGCGACGTGCGGCGCAAAACCAAGTTCGGCGAACGCCGCGGTGTTGTCGTCGGCGGAGATACCGCGTTCGGACCCCGCGACCAGCGCGCTGTAGACACTCTTGGGCAATCGTTTGGCCGCGCGCCGCTGCGCCTCGGCCACCGTCTCGAACCAACCGGTCGTGGCCATCATCGAACTCCTCGGGTCGTCAACGGGTTCTCGTCGCACACCCGTTGGGGCTGACGGGCGATCACGGTCAGCGGTATCGCCCGGGAATGGTCCACCGCCGACTTGGGGACCGTGCGTTCCGCCGCCAGCGCCGTCTCGCCGTAGCCCTGGACGCATTCCGGGTCGGGGCCGTCCAGCGGCAGGCCGGTGAAGAACTTGGCGGCCATGCACCCTCCGCGGCAGGTGTCGAAGAACGAGCACTTCGCGCACGCGCCACCGGTGGTCGGCGAGCGCAGTTCCTCGAACAGGTCGGAATCACGCCAGACGGTGCGGAATCCGCCGTCGCGCAGGATGTTTCCTGCGAGGAAGGACTCGTGAATGGCGAACGGGCAGGCGTAGACGTCGCCGACGGGGTCGATCAAACACACCACGCGACCGGCGCCGCACAGGTTCAGCCCGGGCAGTGCCTCCCCGTAGGCCGACAGGTGGAAGAAGGAGTCGCCGGTGAGGACGCCGTCGCCGTTGGCCACCAACCAGTCGTAGAGCTCGCGCTGTTGGGCTGCGGTCGGATGCAGCTCGTCCCACACGTCGGCCCCTCGGCCCGACGGGCGCAGCCGGGTGATGCGCAAGGTGGCGCCGTAGCGGTCGGCCAACGCCTTGAACTCGTCGAGCTGACCCACATTGTGCCGCGTCATCACCACCGAGATCTTCGCGTCGCCAAATCCTGCTTCCGCCAGGTTCTCCAGTGCGCGGATGGCCATGGCGAAGGACCCCTGTCCACGTACGGCGTCGTTGACCTCGGCGGTGGCTCCGTCGAGGGAGATCTGAACGTCGACGTAGTCACTGGCGGCAAGCCTTTCGGCGACCGCCTTGTCGATCCGGACCCCGTTGGTGGAGAACTTCACCCCGACGTGGTGCTCGGTGGCGTAGTCCACCAGCTCCCAGAAGTCCGACCTCACCGTAGGTTCACCGCCGCCGATGTTGACGTAGAACACCTGCATGCGTTCGAGCTCGTCGATGACGTCCTTGCACTGCCGGGTGCTCAGCTCGCGCGGATCGCGCTTGCCCGAGGACGACAGGCAATGCACGCAGGACAGGTTGCAGGCGTAGGTCAGCTCCCAGGTCAAGCAGATCGGAGCGTCGAGACCGAGCTCGAACTGGTCGATCAGACGTCCGGGCAGCACGGCGGTCATGAGGCACGCACCAGCATGTTCGAGTTGACCAAAGTGTCAAGCGCTTTCGCGTAGATCGCGACGTCCTCGACACCGACCGCTCGCAGCGCCGACCGCGCGGTGGGATGCTCGCCGATTGCCTTGACCACGTCCACCACCACGAGGTTCTTCAGGAAGGACAGCTTCCTCGTGCCGAAGTGGTAGAGCAGTGCCCCGAATGGTTCGGGGCGCAATGCCACCTGAGGGTGCAGCTGCCAGCGAGCGTCGAGGTCGAACATGGTCAGTAGACCCCGCACATTCCGTCGATCGACACTTCCTCGACCAAGACCTCGTCGACGAGCGTCTCTGCAGCGGCGCTATTTTCGGGTTCGTCAGAGCGGTTCATGTGGCCTCCAGGTGGGGATTGCGGACACCATCACGCTATGACACCCGATGCGTCCCCGACACTCGCCGAACGGGCAGTCACCTACCCATCCGGACGGGTCACCAATGCCACCCCCTCGGGTCGCGCGCGGCTGCAACCGCACGAATACCGTTGAACAACAACACTCTTAGACCGAAGGTGCATCCATGACCAGTGCGTCGACGCTCTCCCGGGTTCGCGTGACCCGACGCTCCGGCCCACACGTCGCGCATGCCGACCGGACGGCGCTGTGCACGACGCGATTCTGCACTAGCCGCGCCGACGGGGTGCTGGCCGTCGAACACGACTTGGCGCCCGACGAGATCTCCGACGAACTCGCCGTCCTGCTGGCCACCGAACTGGACGACGCCGGCGTGCTGCGCGGCCAGTCCGAGTTCGAGGCCGTGTTCACCGGCGTCGTGCAGTCCGTCACCGATGACGACGGCGAGTCCGACGTCGCCTGGCTTCGGTTCTACCGCAATTCGCTGGCCCGTCTCGAGCACGGGTCTGCGGCATTCGCTCCGATTCATCAGTACGCGGCATCCTTGGTACTGGGCCGCCAAATCGTCGACCTGGGTTCGTGTTTCGGGTTCTTTCCGCTCCGTATGGCGGCCGCCGGGTTCGACGTGACGGCGACCGATCTGAGCGGCCCAACGATGGAACTGCTCGACCGCACCAGTCCCCGGCTGCGGCGCCCCTTGCGCACCGTGGTCTGCGACGCGGCCAGCGTCCCCCTGCCGGACGGTGCGGCCGACACCGTCACGGTGCTCCACCTTCTCGAACACCTCGACGCGGACGCCGCGGCTGCGGTACTTCGCGAGGCAATGCGGCTGGCCCGCCGCCGGGTGGTCGTCGCGGTGCCGTTCGAGGACGTGCCGCGAGCGTGCTACGGGCACGTCCAGCGGTTCGACGTGGACGTCCTGCAGAGGATCGCCGACGCGTGGCGGGGCTCGGGCCTCGAGGTCGGGGTGCACGAATTCCACGGCGGGTGGCTCATTCTCGATCGTTGACGGTGCGCGAGCGTGCACGAACTCCGATCCTTGCGCGGCGTGTCGCCCGCAGACATGCACGCTCGCGGCAAGGGGGGCGGTCGGCAAGGGCGGGCGGGCGCTAGATCAACCCTCGCTTGCTCGCCGCGTACACCGCTTCGGCCCGCCTGCTGACCTCGAGTTTGCGCATGATGTTGCTGACGTGGAACTTCGCGGTGGTGGCCGAGATGTAGAGCTGTTCACCGATCTGGTTGTTGGACAACCCCGTTGCGAGAAGTCGGAGCACCTCCAGCTCGCGGGCGGTGAGCTGCTGGTGAACGTCCGCGCGCCCCGACATCGACCGGACGACGGCGGCGGCACTTCGTGAGTCGAAGGCACTGTCCCCGGCCGAGATGGCCCGGATCGCGCGCACCAACTCGGTGGTGTCGACGTCCTTGACCACGTATCCCCGCGCTCCGGCGTGCATCGCCCGCACCACCAGATCCTCGTCGAGGAACGTGGTGAGCACCAGCAGGCCGATGCCGGGATGGGCGGCAGAAAGCTTGGTGCACAACGAAAGACCTTCGTACTCCGAGCCCGCGGACAGCTTGAGGTCGAGCAGCACCACGTCCGGGGTCGTCGCCAGGACGACGGCCACCGCCTCGGCCTCCGACGACGCCTCACCGACGACGACGAGCCCCCCTTGTCGCTCCAGCACCGACCGCAGCCCCTCGCGCAGAATGGCGTGGTCGTCGACGAGCACCAGCCTGATCGTTCCCGTGGTGACGTCAGTCGTCATGGCCGGTCCTCTTCTCGTTTTGTGCCGGCACGGTGGCGACGACGCGCACGCCACCGATTCGCGACCGCAGCACCTCGAGGGTGCCGCCGTGCTCTCTGGCGCGGGCCAGCATGTTGGCCAACCCGCGGTGGTGTCCGTCGACGTCGGCGGCTTCGGACAGCCGCAACATCATCCGCAGCTTCTCCGGCTCGCCGGTGCCGTCGTCGGCGATGGAGAGCGCCACCGCCACGGGCGTGTAGTTCAACCGGACGATCGCCCGTGTCGCGTGGCCGTGCATCGCGGTGTTGAACAGTGCCTCGCCTGCGATGCGCAGCAGCGCATGTTCGACGTCGCTTGGCATTTCGACCGGACTGCCGACCACCTTCAGCGTCACCCGAAGGTCCTCTGGCATGTGCACGGTGGCCAGCTGGTCGAGCATCTCCGGCAAGCTGGATCGCTGCGCGTCGCCCGGGTGGTTCAACGCGTAGATCGCCGAGCGAAGTTGCTCGACGGCCGATCGGCTCAGGTCCTTCGCCAGATCGAGCCGGTCGATCAGGTCGCTCGACGCCGACTGGGACTCCAACTCGCCGCGGCACACCTCGATCTGCATGCCCGCGGACAGCACCGTCTGGGCGACGCTGTCGTGCAGTTCGCGCGCGATGCGGTGCCGTTCGGAGTCGAGCACCTGGTGGCGTTGGGCGGCGCCCAGCTCACGCTGGGTGGCGAGCAGTTCGGCGTTGCGCGCCTCGGACTCGGCGAGCAGCGCCTGGGACTTGCTGAACAGAGCGCAGTTCTGCAGCGCGACCGCGGTCTGACTCGACAGGATGCGCATCACCACCTCGTCTGAGGTGTCGAGGGCGCGGCTGCGCGGGGTCCATGCGGCGAAGGCCCCGATGACGACGCCGTCGAGCTCGATCGGCACGTGGGCGTGCTGGCGCTCGATCACCGGAAGGCGGAACTGTGCCAGCTGCCCACGCAAGATGTCGTTGAGTCGGTTCAGCACCGCATCGGGAAGGTGCGGGCCCGGATCGGTCGCCCCGGAGAGTCCTTCGAAGGCGTAGGCGACCCCTGCCGAATCCAGGATCAGGTGGCGAGGGCTGGCCTCGGGCAGTGCACCGTCGGCGAGGGCGATCAGGATCCACTCGGCGTCGAGATGGATGCGCGCGGCCTCGGCGACGGCCCTGACCAGGTTCTCCGGGCCCTCCGTCGTCTGCACCAGCGCGCGGGAGATGATGTCGAAGGCCGCCACCACCCGGTCCAGCCGCTGGGCGGCGACACGCAGTTCCGGGTAGAACGTGCCCTTGCCGGAGCGCACTCCGGTCAACCGCTCGAGATCCGGGCGGCGGTCGGGGGTGTGCGAAAGTTCTGACGTCACATCGCAGCCCGGAACAGGGCCTGAATCTGGACGGCGTCGGCCTGCCGCGGATTGGTGGTCATGCAGGCGTCCTGTAGGGCGGCCGCCGCCAGTCGTGGCAGATCGGCGTCGTCGACGCCGAGCTGCGCCAGGCCACGCGGCACCCCGACCCGGACCGCCAGCTGCTCGATCCGATCCGCTAGGGCCAGAGCGGCTTCCGTCGCGGGGGCCCGTGGGTCGACGATCCCGAGATAGGCGGCGATTGCGCGGAAGGGCTCCGGGTCGTCCTCGGCGTTGAACCGGATGACGTGAGGCAGCAGCACCCCGTTGATGACGCCGTGCGGAAGGTCGAGCAATCCGCCGACCTGATGGCTCATCGCGTGCGCGGCGCCGAGAATCGCGTTGGTGAAGGCCAGCCCGGCCTCCAACGCGGCCTGGGCCATCAGGATTCGAGCCGACATGTCCGCTGGCCGGTCGATGGTGGCCACCAGGTTGTCGGTCACCATCTGCACCGCCCGCAGCGCGTGGTGATCGGTGAGCTGATTGTGACCGAGCGACACGAACGCCTCGATGCCGTGCGTGAGGGCATCCAAACCCGTTGCCGCGTTGAGCCATTCGGGCATCGTGGTGAGTAGTCGCGGGTCGATCACCGTGATGTCCGGCACCAGCGACCGACCGAGGATGGTGATCTTGGTGTTGCGGGTGGTGTCGGTGACGATGCAGAACTGGGAGACGTCGGCGCCCGTCCCCGACGTCGACGGCACCACGACCAGCGGTGGGATCGGCATCAGCGCCTTGTCCACGCCCTCGTAGTCCAGGATGTTCCCGCCGTTGGCCGCCAGGATCGCGACGCCCTTCGCGGCGTCGATCACTGACCCGCCTCCGACGGCGATCAGGACGTCGCAGCGGTTGGCCCGGTAGACCTCGTAGCCGGCGGCGATCTCGTGGTCCTTCGGGTTGGGCGTGAGGTCGCTCCACACCCTCGCCTCCACCCCCTGCTCGCGGAGGTGCCTCGTCATCTCGTCGACCCAGCCGGCCTCGATCAGCCCGGAGTCGGTGACGAGCATGGGCCGGAGCGCGCCCAGTCGCAGCGCCGCATGCGCCGCCTCCACCATCGAGTCGACGCCGAAGACGATCTCGGGCGCATGGAACTTCAGCACCCGGCCCGGCGCGAACCCGCCGGAGTCGTGCGGATGCTCGGGGTGCGGCACCGGCATAGCCGCCGGGTACCGCACCCGCTCCACGTTCGCCACAGCACCGCCTCGACCACCGCACGACTGGGACACCGAGTGTGACCCAGACAACACCGTTTGATTCACAGTACGACCTGGACCGGGCTCGGCCAATCGAGGCGACCGAGTGCTCATCGGTACGTCACGTCGGTCGCGAACTCCTGCGCCGTCCGCTCGAGTCCACTGAGGTCGCGCACCACCCGCACGCGGCTGCAGTATTCGGCGTAGGCGGGAAGGTCGCAGCTGCCAAGTCCCCACGAATACCGCGGTTCCGGAGTCAGCCACACCGTTTCGCGAGCCCGTCGGGTGATCTCCTCGAACGCCGCCAGGTTGGGGTCGTTGGCGTTGTTTCGCCCGTCCCCCAGCACCACCACGGTCGTTCGTCGGGTCACGGCGGAGGCGTGTTCGGCCAGGAATTCCCCGAAGGCGTTGCCGTAGTCGGAATTCGCGTCGACGTCGATGACGTCTCCGCCGAACAGCATCCCCAGCGCACGGTCGCCGGAGTAGTCCCGGAACAGCTCGGTGGTCTCGGCGACGTCTGCGACGAAGGCAAACGTGCGCACCTGGGTGAAAAGGTCCTGCAGACCGTGCACCAGGTTCAGGGTGAACCGCGACGTGGCCCGCACCGAGAGGCTCACGTCGGCGAGAACCACCAACCGAGGCCGGTCCTCCGCGCGTTTCACGGTGACGGGGACGAACGGGATGCCGTCGAACCGCATGTTGCGGCGCATCGTCCGCCCGGAGTCGACTCGCCCGGCCGCCGCGCTCCGCCGACGGTGGGTCAACGCACCGTGCAGGCTGCGCGCCAACCTGCGCAGCGACTCCTCGAGCTCGGCCCGCTCGGTCTCGGGCAGCCGGGCCGACCCCGACAGCGCGGCTTCGCGTTGCGTCCGCGTCTCCACGACCTTGTTCTCCAGCGCCAACAACGCCTCGAGGTGCCGCTTCAGGGCCTGCGGCAGGTTCTCCAGAACACCGGTGAGCCTGCGACGCAACGCCGCTGCGTCCGCCTCGTCACCGCCGTCGGCCTCGGTCAGTTCGTCGAGCCAGCCGAGCAGGGCGTCCTGTTCGGCGATGGTGAGCGACGCCTCGACGCTGGTGCCGGTCGACGTCGACAGCGTGCCCGGCGGCCCGGCTCCGTGCAGCCGGTCCGCGGAGAGCTGCACGCGGTACTTGTTCTCGTCGGGGCCCGCGCTCTCCTTGGACAGCACGATCTGGTCGGTCAGCGCGGCAATGTCGATCTTGTTGGCCTCCTGGTGCAGGTTGTACTGCTGCGCCAGATCCTCCTGTTTGAAGTACTCCCGGATGCTGGCCGGCTTGCCGTGCTCGTGGCCTTCCTCCGGTTTGTCGCTGGGTTCGTCGGACAGCGTGAACGACTCGAGTTCGCCGGCGTCGACGAGATCGTCGTGAGCGTGGCCGTGGCCACCGGCTCCGTCGTCGCCACCGACGCGCACCAAGGAGAAGAACGCGTCGAATATCTCGTCGAACACCGGTTCGTCGCGCTGGTCCTTGACGAGCGCCACCCGCAGCGCGGTGCGCAGGATGGTTCGCGAGGACAGCACACCGGGTTGGCCGGCGCACCGCATCGCGTCCAGCGCCTCGGGGATCGATACGCGCAGACCCGCGAGTCTAAGGAGCCGGACGAAACGGTGCAGGGTCGCTTCCACGTCGTTCCTAGAAGGGCCGACGCCGGCCGAGCGAGGCGTTCTTCTTGGGTGTTCCGTAGTACCCGTCGGTGAATCGGCCCGGTTTGTCCTTGGCCTCCCGCACGGTCGCCCCGTCGGGTTCGGCTTCGGTGTCCGCCGACGCGTGGGTGTGGGTGTGCTCGCCGTGCGCGTGGGGGTGGCCGTGATCGTGGCCGTGGCCGTTGTGCGCCGAGGTGGGCACCGTCGCGTTGGGGTCGACGAGCCGCGGGAGCGCCTCCAGCGACTTTCGAATGTCCTTGTCGTACTTGACAACCACCGACACCGTGTCCGACAGCACCTTCGCCGAGAGCTCGCCGACCCCGAGCACCGCCAGGGTGCGGGCCCAATCGATGGTCTCGGAGATGCTCGGCGCCTTTCGAAGGTCGAGATCGCGCAGGCCGCGGACCACGTCGACCAGTTGCGCGGCCACCGCCTCGGTCAGCCCGGTGTCCTTGGAGCGGACGATCTCCAATTCCCGTTCCGCAGAGGGATAGTCGAGGAACAGGTGGAGGCAACGCCGTTTCAGCGCAGCCGCCAGGTCGCGCGTGTTGTTCGACGTCAGGATCACGTACGGCGCATGCTTGGCCGTGAACGTCCCGATCTCCGGAACCGACACCTGGTATTCACCAAGCAATTCCAGCAGCACGGCTTCGAGTGCCTCGTCGGCGCGGTCGATTTCGTCGATCAGCAGGACCACCGGTTCGTCCGACCGGACTGCCTCGAGCAGCGGGCGCGAGGCCAGGAATCGGTCGGAGAAGAACACGCTCTCCTGGGCGCCGATCCGGTCGACGGCTTCGTCCAAGTCGGCGGCGTCGGCCACCAACTGACCGATCTTCTCCCGCAGAATCTGGGTGTACAGCAGCTGCTTGCCGTAGTCCCACTCGTAGAGCGCCTTCGTCTCGTCCTGACCTTCGTAGCACTGCAGCCGCAGCAGACGGCGGCCGGTGGCGGCTGCCAGCGCCTTGGCCAGCTCCGTCTTGCCGACGCCAGCCGGCCCCTCGATCAGCAGCGGTTTGTCGAGCTTGGTCTGCAGGAAAACCGTTGTCGCAAGGCGCTCGTCGGCGATGTAGCCCTCACCGGCGAGCGCCTCGCGGACAGCTTCGACGGAGTCGAACGATTCAGCCTGCCCGATAGAGGACAACATCAGGGCAGCAGTTCGTCGAGGTCACCGTTCATGCAGTGCTCGACGACCGGACGGACGAGGTCGAACGTGCACTCCTTGGCGTTGCCTGGTGTGCACGCGTCCCCGAGGACGTGGTTGGTGATGCGGTCGACGTCGGCCTTGTCGCCCTTGATAACCGGCGCATTCTCGTAGAACTTGGTTGGGCCCGAGCCGAGTCGGTTCTTGGAGTAGCTATCCTGCTTGACGTCGGTGAACTTCTCGATGATGTTCACGTCACGCAGGAGCCGGATCGCGGCGCCGAGGGCGGCGTCGGCGGCCTGCACGTCGGTCATCCCGTAGGTGTCCACGCCCATCGCCTGCGCGATGTCGGCGAACCGCTTGTAGGCCGCCGACATGTTGAACGCCCACACGCGCGGCAGGGCGATCGCGTTGTTCAAGCCGTGATGGGTGTCGTAGAACGCGCTGACCGCGTGCGAGATGGAGTGGATGATGCCGAGACCACCCGAGTTGAATGCTTGCGCAGCAACGTATTGCGCGTACATCATGCCTTCGCGGCCCTTGAGGTCCTGACCGTTCCAGGTGGCCTCGCGCAGGTTCTCGGCGGTCAGCTTGATCGCCCGGATCGCGTTGCCGAGTGACGGCTCGAAGTTCAGTCGCGACACATACGGCTCCGAGGCGTGGGCAAGCACGTCGAACCCGCACTGGGCGGTGTAGTCGACGGGGCAGCTGTAGTAGAGCACCGGGTCGTCGATGGCCAGCGTCGCCACGGACGCGTCGTCGAAGGCCACGTACTTGTGCGGGTTGTCGGGGTCGGTGGTGGTGTCGGTGATGACGTAGGCCCAGGAGGTCTCCGATCCGGTGCCTGCGGTCGTCGAAATCGCGATGTGCGGAGGGTTCTTCGGGTTCTCCGACATGTTGAAGCCCTCGAAGTCGTTGACGTTGCGACCGTCGTGTGCGACCGAGATGCGGGCACCCTTGCAGGCGTCATGGGTGGAGCCACCGCCGATGGAGACGAAGCTGTCGCATTCGTTCTCCTGGTACAGCTTCACCGAGTCCATGACGTTGTAGTCCTTGGGATTCGACTCCACCTGGTCGTACACGACGACTTCGAGGCCGTGCCACTTCAGAGACTCCGCCATGTTGTGCACGATGTCGGTGCCGCGCAGACCCGACGACATCAGGAGGGTCTTCTTGAACCCCATCTTGAGGGCTTCCGGCCCGACCATCTCGTGGGCGCCAGGGCCCATCATGGCACGGGGGAAGGGGTGAAACTCTTTGATGGGAAACGGCTTTAGTAGGTCTTCGACCTTCATGAAATGTTCCTCTCGTCAGTGACGCGAGCTGCGCGTGACCATCAAGGTAGGCACGCAGCTGTGACGTGGGGAACACATCGACGACAAGTCCGAATGCTCGGGCAGCACGAGTCGGGACGACCGGGCAGTACCCGCCTACCCGGTCGGGCAGGTGCGGGGGTTGGAGCTACGCCACCGCAGTCAGCGCCGCGGCGAGCAGCTCGAGTTCCTCGGTGGTCACGTCGACGTGCGGTGACACCCGAAGGGCCGGACGCGTCATCTCGCCGGGCGCCCGTCCGATCAGTGCACCGGTGGTGAGGATCCGGTGTTCGGCGATGAGACGCGCCCGCACCTCAAGCGGGTCGACGCCGTCGGTCGGGGTCAGCGTCGTGATGGCGCTTGGCTCGTCGACGGATTCCACCACCTGCCAGCCGGGCACGTCGGCGAGCACCGTGCGCGTCTGCGCGCCCACCTCGGCGAGCCGGGCCTGGATGCGTTGCGGCCCCGCCGCGACGTGCTCCCCCAATGCCACCGAAAGACCAAGGTGGGCACCGACGTTCACCTCTGCGTCGGCCAGGTCGGCCCTGGTCTGATCGGTCAGCAGACCAGGCCTGGTGGCCAGCAGTCCGACGCCGCGTGGTCCGGCCGTCCACTTGCGCGACGACGTGTACACCGCGTCGGCACCGAGGTCGGCGCAGTCGAGGTGCGCGAATGCCTGGGCGGCGTCGACGATCAGGGGGATGCCGTGGTCGCGGCACGCCGCGGCGATCGCCGCGACGGGCTGGACGACGCCGCGGTGACTGCCCAGCATCGTGACGTGCACCAACGCCAGCGGGTCGTCGGCAAGGGCGCGGGCGGCGGCATCGGGGTCGAGCCGTCCCTCGTCGTCGGCCGGGAGCGGCACGGTGTGGAAACCGTGTCGCGCCATGACGACGAGGTTCGGCCCGTATTCACCGGGCAGGCAGGCGATCTTCTTGCCGCCCTGCCAATCACCCAGCAGCACGCCGAGGGCGTGGGTGGCGCCCGTGGTGAAGGCGACGTCGTCGGCGGTGAACCCGGTCAGGGCTCCGGCGGCGGCGCGGCCCGCGTTCAGCGCAGGCGCGGCGGCCTCGGCGGCGACGTACCCGCCGACCTCGGCTTCATGACGGGCGTGCGCCGCCGCGGCGTCGACTGCGGCGAACGACTGTCGTGAGCAGGCGGCGCTGTCCAGGTGCACCCCCGCGGTGGACGGTCGGGCCGCCCTCCACTGCTCGGCGAGGTCGGTCACTTGACGGCGAGCGAGAGCCCGAAGTCGCCTGCGGCGTCGGTCCACCACGCGATCCGCCGCAGGCCGGCCGCCGCCAACTCATCGGCGACGCCGTCCGGCTGGAACTTGCAGGACACCTCGGTCAGCATCTCCTCGCCGTCGGCGAAGTCGACGGTCAGGTCGAGACCCTCGATTCGCACCCGCTGCGGGCCGGTGGCACGCAACCTCATCTCGATGCGCAGCTCGTCGGGATTCCACCGGGCGACGTGCTCGAACGCGTCGACGTCGAAGTCCGCGTCGAGCTCGCGGTTCACCACGGCGAGCACGTTCTTGTTGAAGGCCGCGGTGACGCCCGCCGAATCGTCGTAGGCCCGGACCAGGCGGTCGACGTCCTTGACGAGGTCGGTGCCGAGCAAGAGCGTGTCCCCCGGTTGCAGGCTGTCGGCAAGCGCCGCGAGGAATTCGGCGCGCGGACCGGCGGTGAGGTTGCCGATCGTCGAGCCGAGGAAGACCACCAACCGGCGCCCAACCAACGGGATCTTGCCGAGATGTTCCTCGAAGTCTCCACAGACGGCATCGATCTCGACACCGGGGTACTCCGCTCCGATGGCGGCGCCCGCCGACTCGAGGATCGTCGCGTCGACGTCGAAGGGGATGAACCGCCGCAGCGAACCGGCCTGGTCCATGGCGTCGAGCAGGATGCGCGTCTTCTCCGACGTTCCGCTGCCCAGCTCCACCAGGGTGTCCGCACCCGAGGAGTCCGCGACGTCGGCACCGTGGGCGCGAAGGATCTCGGCTTCGGCGCGCGTCGGGTAGTACTCGGGAAGTCGGGTGATCTGGTCGAACAGATCACTACCCGTGGCGTCGTAGAACCACTTGGGCGGCAAGGATTTCGGTGACGACGTCAAGCCTTCGCGGACGTCGCGCCGCAGCGCGTTGGCCGCGGCGTCGGCGGCGAGGTAGTTGGAAAGGGACATGGTCATGACGAGCCTTTCAGAGCAATCAGTTCGACGGAGGCTCCCGAGACGTCCACCAGATGGCGGTCGGGCACCTCCTCCCAGCGGGGGTCGTCGTCATAGGGTTCGCTCGCCAACACGACGCCGTCGTCACGCCGCAGGATCGACAGGGTGTCTCCCCACGTCGTACCCAGTAGTCGAGATCCGTTGGCGGCGATGATGTTCAGTCGGGCGTTCGGATCGGCGGTGCCGACCTCGACGATGGTGTCGCCCAACGCGTCGAGGCCGCGATCGAAGATCAGGGCGGCCAGCAGCGCGCTGTCGACTGTGGATTCGGCGGCCGACGACAGGGGCAGCACCGACCGGTCGACGACGCCGTTGTGGGACAGCAACCACTGGCCGTCGGTGAACGGCGCCGACGCCGACGGTTCGATCGGCATGCCGACGGTGGCCGACCGGACGGCCGCGACGACGCATCCGCTGCGCAGAGCGGGCGCCACCGAGGCGAAGGACGCGTCACCCCACAGCGGTGCGGCACTGCGCCATCGCCGCGGCGTCCCGGCGTCGAAGAAGCCGGTGCCCCAACCGTCGGCGTTCATCGTTCCGTGCTTCTGCAGCCGAGGTGAATACGACTGCACCAGAAGGGCATCCGGCGGGTCGAGGACCAGGGATGCGACGGACACCGGCTCGCCAAGCCAGCCCAGGTGACGGCACACCCTAGGCGTCCCACGCGAGTCGGACGCCGGAGAAGATCTGCCGACGGATCGGATGGTCCCAGTTGCGGAAGCTCGGCCGCACGATGTTGGAGGCCACCGACCACGCGCCACCGCGTAGCACTCGGTAGTCACCGGCCCCGGAGCTCGCGAAGAAGGGGCTCGAATACTGCTCGTAGAGCATCGGGGTGAACCCCGGCCATGGCCGCAACGACGACGTCGTCCATTCCCACACGTCACCGAGCATCTGCTCCGCGCCGTAGGCCGACGCCCCGGCCGGGTACGCCCCGACGGGCGCCGGCCGCAACGCCTCGCCACCCATGTTGACCAGGGCTGCACTGGGTTCGGTTGCACCCCAAGGGAACCGGCGGCGAGCGCCCCGTTCCGGATCCCAGGCGCAGGCCTTCTCCCACTCCTCTTCGGTGGGCAACCGGGCACCGGCCCACGCGGCGTACGCCTCGGCTTCGAAGAACGTCACGTGCTGCACGGGTTCGTCGGCGGGAATGTCCTCCACGTATCCGAACCGCGTTCGCGTGCCTGCCTCGACACTCCAGAACTTCGGCGCCGTCAGCTCGGACTGTTGACGGTGCGCCCACCCGGCCTCCGACCACCACCGCGGTTCGAGATAGCCGCCGTCCTCGACGAAGTCGCGCCACTCGCCGTTGGTGACGGGGACCCGTCCGATCCGGAACGACGCCACGTCGACGACGTGCGCGTCGCGTTCGTTGTCCAGCGACATCGGTTCCTCGGCGGCAGTCACGCCGAGGACGAACGGCCCGCCAGGCACCAACACCGACGTGCCCGCGACGCCGGGACGTCCCGGCGGCAGCGGTGCGCCGCGGCCCAATATCGGCGGCCCCGTGCGAATGCTCAAGGCCTGCAACATCGTTTCGTCGTGTTGATTCTCGTGACTGACCACCAAACCGAACACGAAGGCGCCGCTGCCGTCGTCGGCGGGCAGGGCCTCGAGCGCGTCGAGCGACTTGTCCCGAACGGTTCGCACGAACGAGCGCGCGTCCGTCGGCGGCAGCAGCGGCAGGTTGACGCGGCTGGCCCGCGAATGTTCGAAAGCGTCGTAGAGACGTTCGACCGCCGGCTCGAGCAGCCCCGGCCGACGCGGGTCGTTACCGCGGAGCAGCCACATCTCCTCTTGCCAGCCGATGTGCGCCAAGTCCCACACCAGTGGACTCATCAGCGGGTCGTACTGGCGCAGCAGCTCGGCGTCGTCGAGTTCGACCAGCCGCAGCGTGCGCTCCCTCGCCGAGCTGAGCTCCCTGGCCAGTTCCTCTCGCGTGGTCACGCCGTCATACCCGCCAGTCGACTCACGGCCGCGGGGACCGTGCTTCCGGCGACGAGGTCGGTGAAGTCGTCGGCTGAGCTTCGGCCCAATTCCACGCGGCGCAACAACCTCTGCATCGGCGCGCGCAACTCCGGCGGTGCCAGATCGGCGACGGTTTGCACGCACCGCAGGGCCGCCGTGCGTAGCCTCTCGTCGCCGAGTCCGACCCTGGCCGCGAGGTCCCACTCGGTGGCAACGGGCTCCGTCGCCTCCGCGGCGACCTCGGCGGCCGACGGGTCGTCGAGAAGGGTGGCCAGGGTGAAGACCACGGCAGGCCACACGTCGTCCGGCGTGCTGTCGAGGTACCGGATCTCCAGGAATCCGCGCGGACGCACCGGCGGAAACAACGTCGTGAGGTGGTAGTCCAGGTCGGCCGCCGTCGGACGTCGGCCACCGAGCAACGCGCGGCCGTCGGCCCAGTCGGCGAAGGGGACGACCTGTGTGAGGGGAGTCGTGGGGGCAGTCCCCATGCCCTGCACCAACATCACCGGTGCCTTGAGCGCGTAGCTGACCCAGTCGTCGGCCGGGTCACCGCCGCTGGCGCCCAACACCGGACCGCAGCGCGCGGAGTCGAGTCGGCTCCACACCCGCTGCCGGGTGCTGCGCCAGCCGGACGGCTCGCCGCCGAGGAGCGGAGAGTTGGCGGAGATCGCGATCATCGTCGGCCCGAGCGCATGGGCGAGCCTGACCCGCTCGGCCCAACCCGCACGTGGGCCAGCGTCCAGGTTCACCTGCACAGACGCCGTCGACGTCATCATCGCCGCGCCGGCGTCGACCGTGCCGCTGGCGGCGAAGAACTGCTCCATGGCGCGGTAGCGATCCCCCGGGTTGACCCGTTCCGGTGGGCGAAGGGGATCGGCGCCGAGCAACACCAGGCCCAGTCCGTGCTCGGCGAACGCCTTGGTCAGGACCGCCCGGTCGGACCGCATCGCCGCGATGGCGGGTACCACTGAATCCGCAGGAGGGCCGGACAGCTCGACCGCACCGCCCGGCTCGACGGTGATCGGGCTGCCGCCGGGCATCGGCGGAACCGTCGCGATCACCCCGGTGAGCTCGGCCCACCCCGGGCGTCGCATGGGATCGTCGAGATCGAAGCAATGCGCCTCGATCTCGAGCCCGATGCGGCCGATCGGGCCGTCGGTCAAACACTCCGCGCCGATCCGGCGGGCCGCGTCGGCGGAGTCCGTCAGCTCGGCTCCACACAGGTCTGCGGTGGTGGTCACGTCAACCATCCCCTCCGGATCACCGCGCGGGGGCAAGGCGCGGCTCGTTGGCGTCAAAGATTGCCTTCACCATCTTCCAGAGAGAACCGACAAGATCGCCAGATCATTCTTCTCGGACTGCCGTACCGGAGCGGCCGCTATTGGCCCAGCGTGTTCTGCATCGCGCCTGCCAGCACGTTCACCGCGGGCCCGCCGTTGCCAGGCTGGCAGACTTTCGCTTGTAGCAGAACGTTCTCGCGCAGCCTGGTTTGAATGAAGCACCGACGATCAGTACCCGCCTCCTGCTTCACCCACACCGCGTCGTTGCCCGTCGGTCCCCCTCCGGAGAACGACCAGACCTGCGTGGTGAAGTCGTCCAGGTGCATGGCCGTGGTTTGGCCGGCGCAGCCGACGGTCCTGTCGGTCACGCGGTGGAAGGCGCGGGTCGCGGCCTCGCCAGTCGCGAACACGCCGACGGCCTGTTTCACCAGGTTGGTGTCGTCGTCGGCGGCGCGCTGGGCAACGGCGCCGTTGAAAGACGCCAGGTCCGGGTCGGCGTAGACCTCGGGCAGGCCGATGTCGGCCCAGTTGTTGCACGCCGGTAGGTCGACGTAATAGCCCTGAAACGGCGCGGTGAAGGTCGACTCCCACCGCATTGGGGCACCGACGACGTTGCCCACCGAACCCTTGCCGAGCACGGCGTAGGACACCACCCCGGGGTCGGACGGGCGCGCGTCGGCGACCGGCGCCAGTGCGACGGCTGCCGCCATCACGGCCACCGCCACCCCGGCGGTCGTGCGCATCGGCTAGACGACCTTGGCAGTCAGCTTGACGTCGATGTTTCCCCGAGTGGCCTTGGAGTATGGGCAAAAGCCGTGGGCCTTCTCCATCAGGTCGTCGGCGACGCTCTGCTCGAGGCCGGGGAGGTACCCGATGAGGTGCGCGTTCAGACCGAAGCCACCCTCGGAGTCCTTGCCGAAGCCGATCTGGGCGGTGATCGCGCTGGCGTCGTCGATGGAGATCTTCTCGTTCTTGGCGACCAGTCGCAGGGCGCCGAGGAAGCAGGCGGAGTAGCCGGCCGAGAAGAGCAGTTCGGGGTTGACGCCCTCGCCGCTGCCACCCATCTCCTTGGGCGGGCGGGTGTCGAGGTCGATCTTTCCGTCGGCGGACGTCACGTGGCCGTCGCGGCCCCCACCGGTGGACGTGGATTCTGCGGTGTAGACGACTTCGATGCTCATGCGTTCGATCATGCCAGGCGCGACGGCGGGCGAGAATCCCCTAGAAGATCGTCAGGGTGCAGTACGTCCGGGGCGGCGAGGGGTACGGCCAGGCGTATTGACCGACCGCCGCGGGGCAGGCTCGTTGATCCCGGACGTCGAGACGCTGGGTGACCTGGACCAGCAGGCCGTCCTGGCCGCGCTCGGCGCAGTCGGCGAGTTGCAGCATGCCGATCGGCATGTCCATGACGTAGCAGTGATTGGCGACGAGGTTGGGCACCAGGCACAGTCGTGTCGTCGACGGATCGGCGAATTGCGTTGGCACGTGCTGATATTCGGTACTAGGGCAAGCTCCGGATTCATCGGCGAGTGCGCCGACGGTGTAGCTCGGGTCGGCCGCGCAAGATGCCTTGTCGGCGGTCAACGTGGTCGGCGAGTCCGGCGCTTCCGACGGGATGGCGACGCAGTCGCCGACGGAGAACACCTTCGCCAAGCCGCGCTGCGGTGGCTCGGCCTGCATCGAGCAGCCGCTCGTCAGAACGAGCAGTGCCGCACCGACGGTCGCGAACAGAACCTTTCGCACGCGGGTCACGGTTTGCGACGTCATGGGTGACGACATTGTCACGAATTGGGAACCGTCGCCACATGTTCCCCAAAATTCTCAATAGTCTCACAGACCCCAGGAGAATCACAAGGATGGCATTCACCACGGCGTGTCGCGTCGACTTTCAGACCCCAAACGTGAACCTGGCGACGCACCACCCGCGTGGTGCGTCGCCAGATTCACGAACGGGCAAGGAGCGTCAGCCGTTGCCGGCGCGCACCCCTTCCTCGACCTTCTTGCCGATCTCCGGGTCGACGTTGGTCCAGTATTCGAAGACCCGCGACAACACCGGCTCCTTCACGCCGTCGAGCACGTGGCCGACGATGTTGGACACCAATCGTTCCCGGGCGTCGTCGTCGAGCACCTCCCGCACCATGATGCCGGCCTGACCCCAGTCGTCGTCCTCGGGCCGCAGCGCGTACGCCGTGCGGACCATGTCGCCGTCGGACGCCCAGTGCACCTCGGCCGCCCGCGCGGGGTCGGCGACGGGGCCGCCCATCGAGTTCGGCGCGTACACGGGATCGGTCGCGAGCTTGATCCGCATCGCACCGTCCTTGGAGTACGCGTTGACCTCGGACTTCGGCTCGTTGACCGGAATCTGCTTGTAGTTCACGCCAAGCCGGGCCCGGTGCGCGTCGGAGTAGGAGAACCCGCGAGCCAGCAGCATCTTGTCCGGCGACAGGCCCGTGCCGGGGACGATGTTGTTGGGCTCGAACGCCGCCTGCTCGATTTGCGCGTGGTAGTCCACGACGTTGCGGTCCAACGTCAACTTCCCGACGTCGATCAAGGGGTAGTCCGAGTGCGGCCACACCTTGGTCAGGTCGAAGGGGTTGTACCGGTAGGTCTTCGCGTCCTCGAACGGCATGATCTGCATCTTCAGCGTCCAGCTCGGGTGGTCGCCCGACTCGATCGAGTTGAACAGATCGCGCTGGTGGTAGTCGCCGTCGGCACCGGCCAGCCGGTCGCCCTCCTCTTGGGTGAGGAATTCGACACCCTGGTCGGTCTTGAAGTGGTACTTCACCCAGAACAGTTCGTCGCTGGCGTTGACCCAGCTGTACGTGTGGCTGGAGTACCCGTTCATGTGCCGCCACGACTTGGGGATGCCGCGGTCGCCCATCAGCCAGGTCACCTGATGCGCCGACTCCGGAGACAGTGTCCAGAAATCCCACTGCATGTGATGGTCGCGAAGGTTGTTGGCGGCCATCCGCTTCTGGCTCCGGATGAAGTTCTGGAACTTCATGGGGTCGCGGATGAAGAACACCGGCGTGTTGTTGCCGACGATGTCGAGGTTGCCCTCGGTCGTGTACAGCTTCAGCGAGAAGCCGCGCGGGTCACGCCAGGTGTCTGGGCTGCCACGCTCGCCGGCGACCGTGGAGAACCTGATCACCGTTTCGGTCTTCGTGCCGGGTTGGAACACCGCCGCCTTGGTGTACTGGCTGACGTCGTTGGTGACCTCGAAGTGACCAAATGCGCCACCGCCCTTGGCATGTGGCTGTCGCTCCGGAATGCGCTCACGGTTGAAGTTGGCCATCTGCTCGATCAGGTAGTGGTCCTGAAGCAGAATCGGCCCGTCGGGACCGACCGTGAGTGAGTGTTCGACGCTGGGGATCGGCGCGCCGCCGTCCGTAGTCGCGATCTTTTCAGTCATGAACCCATCCATCTCCGGGTGGCGTCGCGGCCACTCGGGGCTGGGCCGCATCTCGTCTGACGCACCGCGCGCCGTGGCATACCCACGAAGCGTCGTACGCACTCGTCACCCCGATTCGAGGCTATCGACCGGGAGGCGTCGGCGGAGGTGAACCCGGACCTTGCCCCGGGCCTTGACCGAAACCGCCGCCACCGGGTCCGCCCGGGCCACCCGGCCAGCCGTGCCGTGGTCCGCCACCGTCGCGTTCCATCTGCCCCTGGCCGTGTCCGTGATGGTGACCGCCGTGTTCATGACCGCCGGTGACGCTCGCGCCGAGCACGAACCCGGAGAAGAAGATGACGGCGACCACGAAGACCGACCCCGCGACGATGCCTACCCACGCGGCGACGACGTTGAGCCGGCCGCCACGGTCGCGGACGACGACCGGGGCGGTGGTGGCCGAGGTCTCGATGGGACCCGTTGCAGATTCTGGTGACGACGCTGTTTCGCTCATGGCTCCGATCTTGGCCGCCATGGCGATGCGCCAATGATGAACGGGCTATGAAAGCGCTATGAGCCGATCAACGCGGCGGTTGCCCTGGCACCTGGGTCGTCGGCCCCTGCGGAGGCATCGGGAACTGCGGGAAGATGTTCGGCAGCGTGAACGTCGGCCCGTTCGGGATGACGATGCCGGGTCCCGGCCGCTCGAACTGACCACGCGGCATGGGCATGATCATCGGGCCCTGCTCGGTTCCTGCCGCGCTGCGGTCCGGAACCTTTGGCGCCGTTTCGCGACCGAAGTAGAACCCGGAGCCGAACAACACGGCGACGATGACGAGCGAACCGGCGACGATGCCCACCCACGCCGCCACCTTGTTCAGGCGGCTTGGCTTGGCCGGCGAGGGCATCTGCTGCGGTCCCGGCCCTGGCGGCGGGTAGGCGTATCCCTGGGGCGGCTGCTGGTAGTGCCCTTCGGGAAGGACTGCGGTCTGCGGACCCGTCGCGGCGTCGCCGGGATAGTCGACTGGTTGGCTCATGGGCTCCATGATCGTCGTCCGTTCGAGGTTGGGTCCTCCAATTCTCGTCGTGTTCCCTCGTGAATCCACTGTGGAGGTTTGCCGACTGCTGGTTGGGCAACCACCTACCGCATGGGACACCCGCAGAACGACCCGCCGTCGACGCCCCGGGACGCCACCGAGACCACCGAGGAACAGCGCGAACTTCAAGATCAGCTGGATGACCCGACGTCCGACCCGGAGGCGCCGGCCGGCCATCAGGATCGCCACCAGGTCGCCGACGAGACCTAGCGGCCGCCCGCCCCGATCGCCATCAGCGTCGGGGCGAGTTCTTCGAGACCGGCCACCCCGCCGTCGAAGTCGCCCCCGGGCATCATCACCGAGACGTGGTCGGCGCCTGCCTCCAGGTGCGCACGCACCAGGTTCGCGACGGCATCGGGGCGGCCGTGACCCACGACGGCGTCGACCAGTCGGTCGTCGGCTTCGGCGGAATGCCCGAGTCCGACAATGGTTTTCGCGTAGGCCGGACTGTTGAGGGACGCGGCAACCGTGGCCCGGGCCGTCTCTCTGGCGCGGTCCGGGTCGGAGTCGACGACGACGGACAGCCCGACGACGAGCAGCTTGTCCGGACCGAGGATTCGCCTGGCCTGCGCCGTGTAGTCGGCGGGCAGTCCCGCAGGCAACGCCCCGTCGGCCGTTTCGGCGGCCAGTTGGAGCATCTTGGGACCGTTGGCGGCGATGATCCGGGGATAGTCGGCGGCGGGCACCGGCGGCCAGGTGGCCTCGCCCATCCGGCGTTGGTAGTCACGCATGGTGTGCAGCGGCCGGCCGTAGCCACGGCCCGCCGTCTCCGCCTGCTGCGGATACCCAACGCCGATCCCGAGGATGAAGCGGCCCGGGTGTGCCTGGGCCAACTGCCCGGCTGCGGCGGCCAGGGTCTGCGGCTCCCGCACCCAGACGTTGGCCACTCCGGTGCCGAAGGCCATGCGTCGGGTAGCGGCGAGCAGAAGGGCCAGCTGGACCAGCGCGTCCTTGCCGAACACCTCATTGGTCCAGGTGCACGGGTAGCCGGCGCTCTCGAGTCGCTCGACGGCGTCTCGCTGCGCGTGCAGCGAGGGCGCCTCGGTGAACGTGACCGGCAGGAGCGCCCCGACCGGCCCGATCGCCCGACGGGCGGCTTCGACTGTGTTCACGTTCATTGCGTACCGCCTTCGCTCCTGCGCCATCCGTGTGATGACATCGAGTGTCATCACACTAGGCCACGATGACATCGCGTGTCATCACCTCGTAGGATGTGCTCCATGGGTCGATGGCCGGAGGGTGCGCGTACACGCCTGGAGGCCGCGGCGCTGGCTCTCTTCGTCGAGCAGGGCTTCGCCGAGACCACCGTCCCGCAGATCGCCGCACGCGCGGGCCTGACGACGCGGACATTCTTCCGCCACTTCGCCGACAAGCGCGAGGTCCTCTTCGCCTACCAGGCCGAGTTGCCCGACGTGGTCCGGGAGGTCATGGCGGACGCGCCGACGTCGGCAAGCGCCCTAGAGGTGATCTCGGTCAGCATGCAAAGGCTGGCGAAGACCAAGTTCGACGGCCGACGCGACTACCTACTGGCATACCAGGCGGTCATCGACGCCGACGCCGGCCTCCGTGAACGCGGGCTACGCAAGATGTCGATCCTGTCCGAGGCGATCGGCCGCGGGTTCCGCGACCGCGGGATGGACGACCTCAGCGCCACGCTCGCCGCACACACCGCGGTAACGGTGTTCAGCGTGGCACTCGACCGGTGGCTCGGAGCAGTCGACGAGACCTCGTTGTCGATCCACGTCTCCGACACTCTCACCGCGCTGCAGTCGCTGACCACACCAGAGGCGTGAAGCGAATCGCGTTTTCTTCGCTTCCTGGATCGCCAGCCCGTGGTTCGGACTGTTGTGATGATGAGGGCCGTCACGGCCGGGCCAGTACTACCAAGTCCGCGCACTCGTGCGTGGAACCGCACGCGGTGTCCATGGGGGGCGAACGACCAGCTGCCGCGGTGAAGGGACCGCGGCCGTGACGGCGTAAGTCGAGAGCGTCTACGGCTTGAGCGGGTTCACCGCGTACTGGATCACCCGATAGGGCGCATTGTCGGCCTGCGGCAACGTATTCCACTGGCTGACGAACACCCGAAGTTCGTCGAGAGTCGAGCCGGGCGACAGGTAGCCGCCGTAGGGTTGGGCCAACCGGTTGTCCTCTGGCGAGGGCAGGTCGTCGGCCTCGTCCGGCCAGGCTCCGGCCAGCACCACCGTCGTCACCGGGGCGGCACCGAGTCCGGTCGGGTCGTTGGCGACGCGGACTTCCATGTTGCCGGTGCTCGCGTTGAAGTACGACAGCACCGTCTTGCCGTCGACCTGCCGAATGCTCATCTCCCCCACGCGGTCTCCCCACAAGGCGACGGGCGACTTGTCCCACGTCCCGCCCCCCGACCACGCCTGCCAGCTCGACCGGTCGGTGAACGCCTGCGGCGTCGCCCGGTAGAGCTCGACCGGCCCGCTGCGGTCGAAGTCGTTGGCCACGACGTACACCCAGCCACTCGGCGAGTCCGACGTGGGGATCGGGTCGTAGTAACCGCTGATCTGCGATTGCCTGCCGCCTGCGAATTTCGCCGGCCGCTGCGATCCTGGCACCGTCGCCCAATCTCCTTGGTAGGGCGTCGCTTTGACGAGCCTCGAGGTGGCCGGCACCAGATCCTTGGTGGTGGTCACCAACATGTAGTTCTCGCGGTTCACCTGCACGATGCCGGCGGGCAACTGCGACGATCCTGGCGGAGTGGGATCGGCGAGCAGTGGCTTGTCGGTGCCGGTGACACCGTAATAGCGAACGCCGGTCGGGTCGTCCACCGAGTCCAGGTCGACGTGCAGCGCGATCGGCGAGAAGTGCCTACCGAAGGCGACACCCTGGCCCGCGAAGCTGTCGCCGCAGACCTGAAGCACCCCGCTCGGAAACTCCATGAACTCACAGAGGTCCGTGGCTCCGATACCGTAATCGCTTGTCGGCGTGCCGGTTCCGGCCGTCGGGCCGATGCGGACCACCTGCCCGGGCGCCAGCGGCGGCAGTACGGGCCCAGGTGCGGGCGACGGCGGATCGGCGTGCGCCGGAGCGGCGAGCAGCCCGACCGCCACCACCAGCACGCCGAACGTGGAGTTGACGCACGCCAGTCGGCGCCACGACGCGACGGAAGTCCACACTCGGCGGCCGCCGGGTCAGAGTTCGGCGGCGAGCAGCTCGGCGATCTGAATGGTGTTGAGCGCAGCACCTTTTCGGAGATTGTCTCCGGACACGAACAAGGCGAGGCCACGCCCGTCGGGGGCGCCGGGATCCTGCCGAATGCGTCCGACGAGGGAGTCGTCGGCACCGGCGGCGGCCAGCGGCGTCGGCACGTCCACCAGCTTCACCCCCGGCGCGGACGCCAGCAATTCCTTGGCCCGCTCCGGCGACAACGGCCGCTCGAACTCGACGTTGAGCGACAGCGAGTGCCCGGTGTACACCGGCACCCGCACGCAGGTGCCGCTGACGAGCAGCTCGGGGATGCCGAGAATCTTGCGGCTCTCGAATCGCAGCTTCTGGTCCTCGTCGGTTTCACCGGAACCGTCGTCGACCAGCGACCCGGCCAGCGGCAGGACGTTGAAGGCAATGGGTGCGACGTACTTATTCGGGGCGGGGAACGTCAGCGCGGATCCGTCGTGGACCAGCTGCTCGCTGTCCTCGACGACGGCCCTTGCCTGGCTGAACAGCTCCTCGACACCGGCCAGTCCGCTGCCGGACACCGCCTGATACGTCGAGGCGATCATCCGCACCAGCCCGGCTTCGTCGTGCAGGACCTTCAGCACCGGCATCGCGGCCATGGTGGTGCAGTTGGGGTTGGCGATGATGCCCTTGGGTCTGTTCTTGGCGTCGCGGTCGAAGTTGACCTCGCTGACGACCAGCGGAACCTCGGGGTCCTTGCGCCACGCCGACGAGTTGTCGACGACGACGGCGCCGGCGGCCGCGAACCGCGGCGCCTGAATCCGAGACATGGTGGCGCCTGCGGAGAACAGCGCGATGTCGAGACCCGACGGATCGGCCGTCTCGGCGTCCTCGACCTCGATCTCCTGACCGCGGAACGTCAGCTTCTTGCCCTGCGAGCGCGCCGAGGCGAAGAAGCGCACCGACGTGGCCGGAAAGTCGCGCTCCTCGAGCAACTTTCGCATGACCTGGCCGACCTGACCGGTCGCGCCGACGACTCCGATGCTGACCATTTCTAGATCCCGCTTCCCGCGTAAACGACGGCCTCTTCGTCGCCGCCCAGATTGAACGCCTCGTGCAACGCCATCACTGCCTTGTCCAACTCGGTGTCCTTGACCAGCACCGAGATTCGGATCTCCGAGGTCGAGATGAGGTCGATGTTCACGCCGACGGCGGCGAGCGCCTCACAGAACGTCGCGGTGACGCCCGGGTGGCTGCGCATGCCGGCGCCGATCAGCGACACCTTGCCGATGTGGTCGTCGTAAAGCACTGAGGTGAAACCGATTTCACCCTGCAGCGACGCAAGCTTCTCGACGGCCGCCGGGCCGTTGTCGCGCGCGCAGGTGAAGGTGATGTCGGTCTTGCCGTCTTCGATCTTGCTGATGTTCTGAAGCACCATGTCGATGTTCACGTCAGCGTCGGCGACGGCCCGGAACACCTTGGCCGCGTAGCCAGGAACGTCGGGCAACCCGACGACGGTCACCTTTGCCTCACCACGATCGTGGGCAACTCCGGTCAGGATCGCGTCTTCCATCGGGATGTCCTCCATCGATCCTTTGACGAGCGTGCCCGCCTTGTCTGAGTACGACGACCTGACGTGTATCGGAACGTCATAGCGCCGGGCGTATTCCACGCACCGCAACATGAGCACCTTCGCCCCGCAGGCCGCCATCTCGAGCATTTCCTCGAAGCTGACGGTGGACAGGTGCCTGGCGTTGGGCACGATCCGCGGATCGGCGGTGAAGATGCCGTCCACGTCGGTGTAGATCTCGCACACGTCGGCGTGCAACGCGGCGGCCAGTGCGACGGCGGTGGTGTCGGAACCGCCACGGCCGAGCGTGGTCACGTCCTTGCTGTCCTGGCTGACGCCCTGGAAGCCGGCGACCAACACGATCAGCCCCTCGTCGAGGGCGCTGCGGAGCCTGCCCGGCGTGACGTCGATGATCTTGGCGTTGCCGTGCGTGCCGGTGGTGATGACGCCGGCCTGGGATCCGGTGAAGGACCGCGCCTCGGCGCCGAGTGAGGAGATGGCCATCGCGACCAGGGCGTTGGAGATCCGCTCCCCGGAGGTCAGCAGCATGTCCATTTCGCGCGGGGGCGGCGCAGGGTTGACCTGGCGGGCCAGGTCCAGCAGATCGTCGGTGGTGTCGCCCATGGCCGAGACCACGACGACGACGTCGTTGCCCGCCTTCTTGGTCTCGACGATGCGCTCGGCGACCCGGCGAATCCGATCGGCGTCTGACACCGAGGATCCGCCGTACTTCTGTACGACGAGCGCCACTGTTGACCTTTCCGTTCACGCGTGAGTCGCATACAGGATAAGGGGTCTGCCCACCGGGTTTTTCCGTCCCGTCCGGCGGTAGCGTTCGGATGCGTGACCAACAGACGTGCAGACACCCGCGTACCGATCCTCGAGCCCATCGCCGCACGCTGGAGTCCGCGAGCCTTCGATCCCGATGCGACGGTCACCGCCGAGCAGGTGACGGCCGTCCTCGAGGCCGCCCGCTGGGCGGCGACCTGGGGTGGTCGGCAACCGGTCCGGTTCGTGGTGGGTTTGCGCGGCGACGAGACGTTCGACGCGCTGGTGGCGACCCTCAAACGCGGGAACTCGTATGCGGCGGCCGCGGGCGCGCTGCTCCTGATCTGCGCCGACGAGGGGCCTGACGAGAACACCGCGTTCTACTCCGCGGTCGACGCCGGAGCAGCGATCGCCAATGCCAGCGTCGAGGCGGTCGCCCGAGGGCTGGTGGCGCATCCGATGGCGGGGTTCGACGCAGATGCCGCGCGCGCCGCCTTTGACGTGCCCGCCGAGGTCAGGCCGGTGGCGGTGCTCGCACTGGGGACGCTTGGGGACTACTCGACGGCGGTCCAGGCGGTCGTCGAGCGGGACTCGAAGCCCCGGGAGCGGCTGCCGCTCGAGCAGGTGGCCTACGCCGGTGGGTGGGGTGCCGCGTTCACGCCGGGCACGTCTTCGTCAGCTGGCTGACCTGGGCTTCGAATTGGTCGTTGAACGCGGTGACGATCATGGCCGACGCGGGAGCCATGGCACCCGGTGCGGTGCGCGCGCTCTGGGCGTCGAAGTCCAGACGGGCCCGAACCAGCCGATTGGCGGTCTCCGCGGTCTCCTTGGCCGGGCCTGCCAGCTCGGGGGCGGTGACCTTCGCAGCCCGGTCGGTGAGCCCGTCGACCCACGCTTGGTAGTCGAGTTCACTCGGGTCGGTCGCCACTTCCGACGATCCTGGTTCGGGGACGTGGGTCTTGGCGTTGAGGGCGTCGATCTCGGATTTGTTGAACGACAGCATTTCTCGCACCGGGGCGCAGTCGGACGAGGACGGGCCGCGGAAGAACATCCACCAGATGACACTCCCCACCATCAGGGCTGCCACCACCACGACCGTCGTCAGCGGCCTCACTCGTTTCACGTCTTGATGCTGGCACAGGTGTGGGGCGTGGATCGCCAAGGACGTTTAACGTGCGCGAAACCTCACAGGTAAGTCCACGTAACAGAAACATCGTTCACTGCCAGTGATCGGCCTCGAGGGGGCCGCACCACTGATGGAGAAGGTACCGATGGATGTAGTTGACACCGGCACCACGGCATTCATGCTGTGTTGCATCATCGGCCTCACGCTGATGATCCCCGGGCTGGCGCTGTTCTACGGCGGCATGGTCTCGGTGAAGAGCTCGACCAACATGATGATGATGACCTTCGGCGCCGTGGCCGTCGTCGGTGTCCTCTGGGTGTTGTTCGGCTTCTCGATGGTCTTCGGCACCAGCTACGGCGGCTTCGTCGGGAGCTTCACCGAGTTCGCCGGGATGAAGGACCTACTCGAATCCCAGACCACCATCTCCGGGCTGCAGGTCAGTCTGTTCGCCCTGTTCCAGGCGCTATTCGCGGCCATCACCGTCGCCCTGATCTCGGGTGCGGTCGCCGACCGGATGAAGTTCGGCGCGTGGATGGTGTTCGCCGTGTTCTGGGCCGTGCTGGTGTACTTCCCCGTCGCACACTGGGTGTTCGCCTTCGACGGCGTGGTCACCGAGGACTCGGTCGGTGGCTGGATTGCCAACAGCCTCAAGGCAATTGACTTCGCCGGCGGTACCGCCGTTCACATCAACGCAGGCGCCGCGGCGCTCGCCGTGGCGATCGTTCTCGGCAAGTCCGCGATGTTCGGGCAGCTGCGCAAGCCGCACAACGTGCCGCTGACACTGCTGGGCGCGGGCCTGCTGTGGGCCGGCTGGTACGCATTCAACGGCGGTTCGGCCCTTGCCGCTGGCAACTCGGCCGCGATCGTCATGGTCACCACGTTCGTCGCCACCTGCGCCGCCACCCTGGCCTGGCTCGCCGTCGAGAAGATCAAGGACGGCCACGTCACCGGCGTCGGCGCGGCATCCGGTGCCATCACCGGCCTGGTCGCCATCACCCCCGCCTGCGGTGCGGTCACCCCGATCGGCGCCATCGCGGTCGGCGCCATCGCCGGCGCGGTCTGCGTCTACGCCGTCGGCCTCAAGGAGCGCTTCGGCTACGACGATTCGCTCGACGTGGTCGGCGTGCACCTCGTCGGCGGCGTCATCGGCACCGTGCTGATCGGCTTCTTCGCCAGCGCCAGCATGCCCAACGCGACCGACGGCGTCTTCTACGGCGGCGGCTTCAGCCAGCTGTGGAAGCAGATCATCGCCGCAGGTGCGGTGATGGCCTACTCGTTCGTGGTCGCCTTCGCGATCGCGTTCGTGATCAAGAAGACGATGGGCATCCGCATCTCGCCCGAGGACGAGGAAAGCGGCATCGACGCCAAGTTGCACCGCGACGCGGCGTACGAGTTGCAAACCCTCTAGAGACTGGCCCCGGTCGGCGCGATTCGCCCCGCGCCGACCGGGGCCTCTCTGGTGTTTTGGAGAAGTGGGCTCGCGGAGTAGAGTGACCGACGTGCAGCGGTCGCTCCTTCTCGGACGCCGCGGCGGGGTCTGATCCAGACTGGCTTCCCGTCGCGGGTCGTCTTGATGCGCCGGTCTGAATTTTCTTCCAGACACCAACCGGAGCGAGAACCGTGAACAATCCCAACCCCCATTCGATCGACGCCTACGTCTCGGCGCGCACCATCAGCACCCCCGCTGGCGACCGCAATCCCGGTCAGCCCGCCTGGAACACCCAGCGCGGCACGTCGATGCCCGTCAGCCGGTACCGTCCATTTGCGGCTGAAGTAGAGCCGGTCACGCTGCCCGACCGCACGTGGCCGGACAAGGTGGTCGAAACCGCGCCGATGTGGTGCGCGGTCGACCTGCGCGACGGCAACCAGGCCCTGATCGACCCGATGAGCCCGGAACGCAAGCGGCGCATGTTCGACCTGTTGGTCCGCATGGGCTACAAGGAGATCGAGGTCGGCTTCCCGTCGGCCAGCCAGACCGACTTCGACTTCGTCCGCGAGATCATCACCGACGGTGCGATTCCCGACGACGTCACCATTCAGGTGCTGACGCAGTGCAGGGCCGAACTGATCGAGCGCACGTTCGAGGCCTGCGCGGGCGCCCCCAGGGCGATCGTGCACTTCTACAACTCGACGTCGATCCTGCAGCGCCGCGTGGTGTTCCGCGCCGACCGTGACGCCGTCAAGAAGATCGCCACCGACGGCGCCAAGATGTGCGTCGCGGAGGCCGCGAAACACCCTGGCACGCAGTGGCGTTTCGAGTACTCCCCCGAGTCGTACACGGGCACCGAACTGGAATACGCCAAGGAGGTGTGCGACGCGGTGTCGGAGATCGTCGGTGCCACGCCCGAGGCTCCGCTGATCGTCAACCTGCCAGCCACCGTCGAGATGGCCACCCCCAACGTCTACGCCGACTCGATCGAGTGGATGAGCCGCAACCTGGCTCGCCGCGACTCGATCATCCTGAGCCTGCACCCGCACAACGACCGTGGAACTGCCGTCGCCGCAGCCGAATTGGGCTACCAGGCCGGCGCCGACCGCATCGAGGGCTGCCTGTTCGGCAACGGTGAACGCACCGGCAACGTCTGCCTGGTGACGCTGGGCCTGAACCTGTTCAGCCGCGGCGTCGACCCGCAGGTCGACTTCTCCAACATCGACGAGATCCGCCGCACGGTCGAATACTGCAACCAGCTGCCGGTGCACGAGCGGCATCCCTACGGCGGCGATCTGGTCTACACGGCCTTCTCCGGCAGCCACCAGGACGCCATCAACAAGGGTCTGGACGCGATGAAGGTCGACGCAGACTCGGCCGGCTCCGACATCGGCGACATCCTGTGGCAGGTGCCCTATCTGCCCATCGACCCCAAGGACGTCGGGCGCACCTACGAAGCCGTCATCCGGGTGAACTCCCAGTCCGGCAAGGGCGGCGTGGCCTACATCATGAAGGCCGACCACGGGCTGGCGCTCCCGCGACGGCTGCAGATCGAGTTCAGCCAGGCCATCCAGAAGATCACCGACGGCGAGGGTGGCGAGGTGTCGCCCAAGGAGATGTGGGACGTCTTCGCCGACGAATACCTGGCCCCCGTCACGCCCTTGGAGCGCATCCGTCAGAAGGTCGACGCGGCCGAGGAAGACGGCGGCACCGACACGATCACCGCGACGGTGAAGGTCGACGGTGTCGAGCGCGAGATCGTCGGTGCGGGCAACGGCCCGCTCGCGGCGTTCGTCGATGCGCTGTCGACCGTCGGCTACGACGTCAACCTGCTGGACTACTCCGAGCACACGCTGTCAGCCGACGTGGAGGCCCAGGCCGCCGCGTACGTCGAGGCGTCGGTCGGCGGCAAGACGGTGTGGGGGGTCGGCATCGCGACGTCCATCACCACGGCGTCGCTGCGCGCCGTCGTCTCGGCGGTCAACCGGGCAGCCCGCGGCTGAGCCAACGGCTCTAGAACAGGGTGAACTGATCGCCCCGGAGCGTGGGGTCGGTGAACTGTTCGATCCCGGTGCCGCCGACGACGTGTTCGATCAGCGCGGTGAACGCCGCGTCGTCGACCAGCGGAATGCCCATCTCGCGGGCCTGGTATCCCCGGCCCTGATCGGGGTCGGCGTCGTTGCACACCACCAACGACGTCTGCTGGTCGACGATGTCGGCGTACGACAGTCCGACGTGCAGCATCCGTTCGATGAGTTCCTCGTAGGTGTGGGTGACCTCGGCCGACAAGGCCACCCGCATGCCCTGCACCAGCGGCCTGCCCGCGACGAAGCGGCCTGGGTTCTGGAAGTCGCCAGGCAGCCGAGCCGCCAGCGTCCGCAGCGGCAGCAGCTCGTCGTGGGTGACCTGGCCGTTGGGCCACGTGCGGCGCGCCACCGGCCGGACCGGCAGCCACGCGTTGCGCTCATGGGCGCCCGCCAATGACGGCTTGAGGATCTGAGCCAGCACCATGGCGTCGTCGAGGGCGTCGTGAGGCCGCATCTGCGTAACGCCCCAGTGCGCGGCCAGCGTCTCGAGCCGCAGATTCTCGACGCCGAGGTTGAGCCTGCGGGCCAACTCGACGGTGCACATCACGGTGTCGACCGGCAGCTCGGCACCCACCAGCTCGGCCTCGTTGGCCAGGAACGAGTAGTCGAAGCCGACGTTGTGCGCCACCAGCGTGCGACCCTCGAGGACCGCGTTGAGCTTGCCGACGATGTCGGCGAAGGTCGGCTGGCCCTGCAGCATCTCGGTGGTCAACCCGTGGACATGGGTGGGGCCGGGGTCGACGCCCGGATTGAGCAGGCTGGCGAAGCTGCCCTCGACGTTGCCGTCGTCGCCGAGCGCCAGCGCGGCCACGCTGACGACGCGAGCCTGACGCGGATGGAACCCCGTCGTCTCGACGTCGACGACGGCCCAGCCCGCACCGGGCTCGGAGGCCGGTCGGCCGAACGTTTGGCTCACGATTCGAGGATGGCACGGGTCCCCGACAAGGCCCGACCGAGACGCCGCGTGTCGCCAGCCGACTTTGGCCCTTTTAGACTGCCGGGGATGGTCACCACTCGGGGTCGAATCGCGCTGGGTGCCGGTTCTGCCGCGCGCTGGGCGTCGCGGGTCACCGGGCGTGGCGCAGGCGCGATGATCGGCGGCCTGGTGTCGATGGCCCTCGACAAGTCGATCCTCGGTCAACTCGGCACCGGACGCAGTTCCGTCGTCGTGACCGGCACGAACGGCAAGTCCACGACCACCAGGATGACGGCCGCCGCGCTCGCCACCATGGGTCCCGTCGCCACCAACGCCGAAGGCGCCAACATGGACGCCGGGCTGATCGCGGCGCTGGCCGGCGACCGCACGGCCAAGCTCGCGGCGCTCGAAGTCGACGAGATGCACGTGCCACACGTCCTCGACGCCGTGCCCGCCGCGGTCGTCGTCCTCCTCAATTTGTCCCGCGATCAGCTCGACCGCGTAGGTGAGATCAACCACATCGAGCGGACGCTGCGCGGCGGACTCGCCCGGCACGGCGGGGCCGTCGTCGTGGCCAACTGCGACGACGTCCTCATGACGTCGGCGGCATACGACAGCCCGAACGTGGTGTGGGTGGCCGCAGGCGGAACGTGGGCCAACGACTCGGTCAGCTGTCCTCGCAGCGGTGAGGTCATCGTGCGCGAGGAGTCGCACTGGTACTCCACCGGCACCGACTTCAAGCGGCCGACGCCGCACTGGTGGTACGACGACACCCACGTCCACGGCCCCGACGGGCTGACCCTGCCGATGACGTTGGCGCTGCCCGGTGACGTCAACCGCGGCAACGCCACGCAGGCCATCGCGGCGGCGGTCACCCTCGGCGCCGATCCCGCCAAGGCCGTCGCCGCGGTGTCCGGCGTCGACGAGGTCGCGGGGCGCTACCGCACCGTGAAGCTTGGGGAGCACACCGTGCGGGTGCTGCTGGCCAAGAATCCGGCGGGCTGGCACGAGGCGCTGTCGATGGTCGACAAGCACGGTGCGGGCGTCGTCATCGCGGTCAACGGTCAGGTCCCGGACGGCGAGGACCTGTCGTGGCTGTGGGACGTCCGGTTCGAGCATTTTGACGACACCACGGTCGTGGCGGCGGGTGAGCGCGGCACCGATTTGGCGGTGCGACTGGGGTACGCGGGAGTCGACCACACTCTGGTGCACGACACCGTGAAGGCCATCGCGTCGTGCCCACCCGGTCACGTCGAGGTGGTCGCCAACTACACCGCGTTCCTTCAACTCAACCGGCGGCTGCCTCGTGAGTGAATCCACCGTTCGGATCGGGCTGGTGCTGCCCGACGTCATGGGCACCTACGGCGACGGCGGCAACGCGGTCGTGCTGCGAGAGAGGTTGCGGCTGAGGAGAATCGACGCCGAGGTCGTCGAAATCACGCTGGCCGACCCGGTGCCCGACTCCCTCGATCTCTACACCCTCGGCGGCGCGGAGGACTACGCCCAGCGGTTGGCCACCAAGCACCTGATCCAGTACCCCGGCCTGCAGCGGGCTGCCGAACGGGGCGCCCCGGTGCTGGCGATCTGCGCGGCGATCCAGGTGCTCGGGCATTGGTATGAGACATCGTCTGGCGAGCGGGTGGACGGCGTCGGCGTGCTGGACGTGACGACCTCGCCGCAGCCCGCGCGGACCATCGGCGAAGTCGTCTCGCAGCCGCTGCTACCGGGCCTCGATCAACGCCTGACGGGGTTCGAAAACCACCGCGGCGGAACGCTTTTGGGTCCCGAAGCCAAACCGCTGGCAAAGGTCATCAGCGGGGCAGGCAACCGGGACGGTGACGGCTTCGACGGCGCCGTGCAGGGCAGCATCGTCGCGACTTACCTGCATGGCCCGTGTCTGGCTCGCAATCCGCAGCTGGCCGACCACCTGCTGTCGCGAGTCGTCGGCGAACTGGCGCCGATCCAGCTATCCGAGGTGGAGCAGTTGCGTCGCGAGCGCCTGGCCGCGCCGCGCCGCGCTTAGGGTCCAGTTCCTAGGGTCGCCACCCCCGCGACACAAGCGCATCACGCACGTTCCGCACGATCTCGTCGGGCCGATCCTCCTTGATGACGAAGGTCACCTTCCAGCCGAATGCCGCGAGTGTGCGCTTCACATACACGTCCTTGGCGTACTGAGCGCGGTCGGAGCGGTGCTGGTCGCCGTCGTACTCGACGCCAACCATGTAGTCCTCCCAGCCCATGTCGAGCGTTCGAAGTCGCTTGCCCCGGCTCTGCACGACGGCGAGCTGAGTCGTTGGGCGAGGCAGTCCGGCGTCGACGAGGAGCAACCGCAGCCATGTCTCCCGGGGAGATGCCGCTCCGCCGTCTACCAGCGGCAGCACCTCGCGCAACAACGCGAGACCTCGCACGCCGGGATGCCGGTCCGCGATGCGCAATACGGCGTCACCCTTGAATGCCGTGGCTCGCTTCAGCGCATCCAGCCGTGCCACCGCGTCACCGCGCTCGAGGTACCTGCCGAGGTCGAAGGCGGTGCGTGTCTTGGTGGTCACCGGGAGTCCGCACACCGTAGTGACCTCGTCGGCGTGCAGCCTGTCGTTGCGCACCACGAGTCCGGCGGGCGGGCGGCCGTTGTCCCAGATCAGCTCGACGGGAATCGTGGCGCCCACCCAGTCCGCACCGTGGAGGGCGGCCGCGGCCACCCCAGCAATCACTGCTCGGCGCCTAGACCACAGCCATGCCGCGACGGTCCGGTCCCGCAACGACGGCTCCCGGGAGTCGGCCAAGTAGACGTCGGGAAGGAGACGGCGGTGCCAACGTGCGAGTTCGTAGCGTGTGAGTGCGCCTCGCGCCAGGGCTTCCGAGCCGACGAAGGGTCCGTCCATATGCCGCAGCGTGCCGCCGCCCACCGACACGCAGCGAGATTGACGTCACGCAGAAGAAGTTCGAGTAGCCACCTGCGTGACTGCAATCTCGACGGAGAAGCCGGGCCTACAACCCCAGGTCGCGCAGGAACTCCGGCTTGTAGGCCTCGAGGATCACGTAGCTCGGGTCCGGCACCGGCACGTCCGGGACGTCGTCGTCGACCGCGTGCCCGTCGACGTCGACCCACTGCTGGGAGGAGTCGTCCCACCGGCTCACCGTGTACTCGGCAGTGAGGTCGTCGGCTCGCACGAGTTCACGAACGGAGCGCTCGGCTTCCTTGGCATCCCGCAGGCTGCACGTGTACAGCTGAATCCGGTTGCCGTCGCGGGTCACCGTGACCCGGCTGCCCAGCCGCTGACGGGCCACGTCGTCCACGTCGAGGGACCGCAGGCGATCCCAGAAGGACAGGTGGTGCGCCTCGTCGCCGAGTTCGACCTCGACTTTGAACTCATCGTCACGCATGGTCGACAACTTAAGCCATCGCCCGTCGGCCGGTCAGAGCGCGTCCCAGGGTCAGCTCGTCGGCGAACTCCAGATCACCGCCCATCGGCAGCCCGGACGCGATGCGGGTGACCGACAGCCCGGGAATGTCGCGCAGCATGCGTACCAGGTAGGTCGCCGTGGCCTCGCCCTCGGTGTTGGGATCGGTCGCGATGATGACCTCGGCGACGTCCACGCCGTCGACTCGCTCACCAATTCGGTTGAGCAGCTCGCGGATTCGCAACTGCTCCGGCCCGACGCCCGACAGCGGATCCAGCGCGCCACCCAACACGTGGTACCGGCCGCGGAACTCGCGCGTGCGTTCGACGGCCGCGACGTCCTTGGGTTCCTCGACCACGCACACCAGCGACGCGTCCCGCCGCGAATCCGAGCAGATGCGGCAGCGGTCGGCGTCGGAGACGTTGCCGCACACCGAACAGAACTGCACACCGTCGCGCACCTTGGCCAGCACGGCGGTCAACCGGTCGATGTCTGGCGGCTCGACCGACAGCAGATGAAAGGCGATGCGCTGTGCGCTCTTCGGCCCGATGCCCGGCAGCTTGCCCAGTTCGTCGATCAGATCCTGGACGGGACCTTCAAACAAGTCAGAGCCCCGGAATGTCTAAGCCGCCCAGGCCACCGGCGAGCGGGCCAAGCTTGCTCTGCGCCATCATCGTGACCTGTTGGGCGGCGTCTCTGATGGCGCCGACGACGAGGTCCTGCAGCGTCTCGACGTCTTCCGGGTCGACGACCTTCGGGTCGATCGCGACGCCGACCACTTCGCCGCTGCCCTTCATCGTCACCTGCACCAGACCGCCGCCGGCCTGCCCGTGCACCTCGGCGACGGCGAGGGCTTCCTGCGCCTCCATCAGCTGCTGCTGAACCTGCTGAGCCTGCGCGAGGAGCGCCGACATGTCGGGCGGTTGGCCGGGTTGCATGACGGTCCCCTTGCGTATTGGTCTCGAACTGATTGCTGTCCCCAGCACGTGGCGATTCGTCCTTCAAGACTAGTCGTCCTGCGAGCTACGTTGTGCTCCGTGCACTTCCCTGCCTGCCTGCGTGTCGGCGCAGCCCTCGCCGTCGGCCTCCTCGTCGCCGCGCTCGTCGCGCCGAGCGCCGCCGCCGCCCCGACCAACATCGCCGGGCGGATCGTCTTCCTCGACCCAGGTCACAACGGCGCCAACGACGCGTCCCTGACCAAGCAGGTACCGACGGGACGCGGCGGCACCAAGGACTGCCAGACCAGTGGGACGGCGACCGACGACGGCTATCCCGAGCACAGCTTCAACTGGGAGACGGTGCTGCGCATCCGGCAGCAGTTGACCGCGCTCGGGGTGCGCACCGCGATGTCCCGCGGCGACGACACCGGCGTGGCTGCCTGCGTCGACGAGCGGGCGGCCATGGCCAACGCGCTGCAACCGGACGCGATCGTGTCGATCCACGCCGACGGCGGGCCTGCCACGGGCCGCGGTTTCCACGTCAACTATTCGTCGCCACCGCTCAACGCCGCACAGGCGGGACCGTCGATTCAGTTCGCGCAGACGATGCGCGACCAGCTTCAGGCGTCCGGTCTGCTGCCGGCCAACTACATCGGTCAGGGCGGGCTCTACCCCCGCTCGGACCTGACCGGGCTCAACCTGGCCCAGTACCCGTCGATCCTGGTCGAGTTGGGCAACATGAAGAACCCAGCCGATTCGGCGTTGATCGAGAGCCCGGAAGGTCGGCAGAAGTACGCCGACGCCGTGGTGCGGGGCATCGCAGGGTTCCTCGCGACGCGACCCGCCCGGGCCGTCGCCTAACCAACTACTTCGACTCGACCTGATTCTTCAGGTTCGCCAGCACCTCGGCCTGGATCTTGCGAAGGCCCAACGGTGCGAACGTCTTCTCGAAGAAGCCCTTGACGCCGCCGGCGCCCTGCCAGGACGTCTTGACCGTCACCGACGCGCCCGGTCCGGCCGGGGCGACTGTGTAGTTGGTCACCATCGTGGAGTTGGCGTCCTTCTCGATGACGGCGTGACCGGCCACATCGACGGTGGCCTTGACGTCGCGGACCCGCTTCTCAGTGGCCTGCAGCTTCCAGGTGGCGACGGTGCCTGCGCCCTGCCCGCCCTCCAGTACCTGGTAGTCGCGGTAGTGCGAGGAAAGGATCTTCGGGCGAACCGTCTGGTAGTCGGCGACGGCTGCGAGCACGGCGTCGGGTTCGGCGTTGATCAAGACAGTGCTGGAGGCGCTGACCTGTCCCATCGGTGAAGACTCCTATATCTGAGGATGAACGGGGATGATCCCGGGTCGGGTCCAGTCGCATCGGGTGCGACCGGGGTCTAGCGTACGTGTGTGACTGTTGCAGCGAACGAAGCGCAGTCGGCCCACGCAGTAGGCGTGGAGAGACTGCTGGCGAGCTACCGCGCGATTCCGCCCAGCGCGACGGTCCGCCTGGCGAAGCCCACCTCGAACCTGTTTCGGGCCCGCGAGAAGTCGACCGTCAAGGGTCTCGACGTCTCCGGTCTGACGGGTGTGATCTCCGTCGACCCGGAGGCGCGCACCGCCGACGTGGCGGGGATGTGCACCTACGAAGACCTCGTCGCCGCGACGCTGCCGTACGGGTTGTCGCCGCTGGTGGTGCCGCAGTTGAAGACCATCACCCTCGGGGGCGCGGTGACGGGGCTCGGCATCGAGTCGGCGTCCTTCCGCAACGGCCTGCCGCACGAGTCGGTGCTGGAGATGGACATCCTCACCGGCGCAGGCGAGGTGGTGACGGCAAGCCGCGACCTCAATCCGGACCTCTTTCACGCCTTCCCGAATTCCTATGGGACGCTTGGCTATTCGGTGCGTCTGAAGATCGAGCTGGAACCGGTCAAGCCGTTCGTCGCGCTGACGCACGTGCGCTTCCATTCGGTGGGCGAGCTCGTTGCCACCATGGATCAGATCGTCGAGACGCACCGCTACGACGACTCGCCGGTCGACTACCTCGACGGCGTGGTGTTCAGCGCCGACGAGTCCTATCTCTGCATCGGCGTGCGGACCGCGACGCCCGGCCCGGTCAGCGACTACACCGGCCAAGACGTCTACTACCGCTCCATCCAGCACGCCGACGGCGAGAAGCGCGACCGGCTGACGATTCACGACTACCTGTGGCGGTGGGACACCGACTGGTTCTGGTGCTCACGGGCGTTCGGCGCCCAGAACCCGACGATCCGGCGCTTCTGGCCCCGTCGGCTGCGGCGCAGCAGCTTCTACTGGAAGCTGATCGGCTACGACCGCCGGTTCGACATCGCCGACCGCATCGAGAAGCGCAACGGCAGGCCCCCGCTGGAGCGCGTCGTGCAGGACATCGAGGTGCCGATCGGGCGCACCGCCGAGTTCGTGGACTGGTTCCTCGACAACGTGCCGATCGAACCGATCTGGCTGTGTCCGCTGAGGTTGCGCGACGACGTGGGCTGGCCGCTGTACCCAATTGCGGGGCATCACACTTACGTCAACATAGGCTTCTGGTCGTCGGTGCCCGCCGGCTCGGTAGAGGGACAGACGAACCGCCTGATCGAGGAGAAGGTCAGCGAGCTCGACGGCCACAAATCCTTGTACTCCGACGCCTACTACTCGCCGGAGGAATTCGACGAGCTCTACGGCGGCGAAACCTATGCCACGGTCAAGAAGACGTACGACCCAGACTCGCGTCTGCTCGATTTGTACTCGAAGGCCGTGCAGAGGCGATGAGAGCTCACCGATGAGCGCTCGCGCGAAGAGGAAACTCGCCGATGAGCGCTCGCGCGAAGAGGAAAACTCACCGATGAGCAGAGAACACCGTTGAGCGCTTGCACGAACAGTGAAGGACCGGCATGACGACCTACAAAGACGATTCGGTGACGACCGGCAAGCTGACATTGGCCGAGATCCTCGAGGTGCTCACGGCCGGTGACGACCTGGCGATGAAGTTCACCGCCTACGACGGCAGCTCGGCAGGCCCCGCCGACGCTCAGGTCGGGCTCGACCTGCGCACGCCCCGCGGCACCACCTACCTGGCGACCGCGCCCGGCGAGCTGGGGTTGGCCCGCGCGTACGTCTCGGGCGACGTGGTGCCCACCGGCGTCCATCCCGGGGATCCCTACGAACTACTGCGCGCCCTCGGCGACAACATGGACTTCAAGCGCCCGTCGGCCCGGGTGCTCGCCAACATCGTCCGGTCCATCGGCTTCGAGCATCTGCGACCGATCGCCCCACCGCCGCAGGAGGCACTGCCCCGCTGGCGCCGCGTCGCAGAGGGATTGCGGCACAGCAAGACTCGCGACGCCGAGGCCATCCACCATCACTACGACGTGTCGAACACGTTCTACGAGTGGGTGCTCGGGACGTCGATGACCTACACCTGCGCGGCCTACCCGAACGCCGACGCGACCCTGGAGGAAGCCCAGGACAACAAGTACCGCTTGGTGTTCGAGAAGCTCCGCCTTCAACCCGGCGATCGGCTGCTGGACGTGGGCTGCGGCTGGGGCAGCATGGTGCGGTACGCGGCACGCCACGGCGTCAAGGCCGTCGGCGTGACGCTGTCCAAGGAGCAGGCGGCCTGGGCGCAGAAGGCGATCGCCGATGAAGGCCTCTCCGACCTCGCCGAGGTCCGCCACAGTGACTACCGCGACGTCCGCGAATCCGGGTTCGACGCCGTCTCCTCGATCGGGCTGACCGAGCACATCGGCGTGCAGAACTACGCCTCGTACTTCCGGTTCCTCAAGTCGAAGATGCGTACCGGCGCCCTGCTGCTGAATCACTGCATCACCCGCCCGGACAACCGATCTGGTGCGGGTGCCGGTGGCTTCATCGACCGGTACGTCTTCCCCGACGGGGAGCTCACCGGCTCCGGCCGAATCATCACCGAGGCCCAAGACGTCGGCCTCGAGGTGGTGCACGAGGAGAACCTGCGCCACCACTACGCGCTGACGCTGCGCGACTGGTGCGCCAACCTGGTCGAGCACTGGGACGAGGCGGTCGCCGAGGTCGGACTCCCGACCGCCAAGGTGTGGGGCCTCTACATGGCCGGTTCGCGCCTCGGCTTCGAGACGAATGTCGTTCAGCTGCACCAGGTTCTGGCGGTCAAGCTGGACAACAAGGGCGGCGACGGCGGGCTGCCCTTGCGTCCGTGGTGGAACGCTTAAGCGGGTTCGCTCTGATAGGTGACGCCACCGTCGATGGTCACGATCGTGCCGCTGGTGTATGACGAGCGATCAGAGGACAGGAATACGACGCTGGCAGCGATCTCCTCCGGTGTGGCGAGGCGTCCGAAGGGAATTCGGAACCAAGGGGCGGGGGCGTCGCCGATCTCGTCGTTCACCGCGGCGAAGCGGTCCGATGCGACCAGCCCCGGGTTGACTCCGACGACGCGGACGCCATAGGCCGGGCTCTTGGAACCCACGATGCGGGTGAAGGCCATCAGTGCGGTGTTCCCGGTGCTGCCGGCCACGTAGGAGTCCATGAGTCGCTCTCCGCTGGCGCCGATCACGTTGACGATGACTCCCCGCTGCCGCGAGTGCATGACTTTGAGGTAGCGACGGGTGAGGTCTATGTATCCGTGAACCTTCAGATCCCAGCCGTGCTGCCACGCTTCGTCGTCGACCTGGTCGACGGAGCCCAACGGGATGGACCCCGCGTTGTTCACGACCACGTCCACGTCGGGGAACGCTTCGCAGACGCGCTCTCGTTCCGAGGCCTTCGACAGGTCGGCCGTCAATGTCGAGATTTCCGTGCTCCCTGACGCGCGAAGACTTTTGGCGGCGTCGGCGAGCGCACCGGCGTCCCGCGCCACCAGGCACAGGTCGACGCCCTCTGCGGCGAATAGCCTGGCGGTAGCGAGCCCTATCCCCTTGGAGCCCCCGGTGATTAGCGCACGACGGCCTTTCAAGCCAAGATTCACGAGTGACCTCTCTGTGTCGTAGGAGTTCTGATGCCGATGTGCGCTGCGGCGACTTCGCGATGACGACGCCAAAAGTCGCAGCTGAGCTCACGAAGCAAGGCTGCACTACACCGTGCAGTGTAGTTTAGCTGAAAATGTTGCCCTCGAGAAGGCTGAGAGTTGTGCCATGACATCGACGTCCGGCGGCGAAGGGCGGCGCGGTCGCTCGCCTGAGAAGCGCCGCGCCATGCTGGAAGCCGCCCGCGAGTTGTTCGTGAAGGAGGGCTACGAGCTCGCCAGCGTCGACGCAATCGCTGCGCGGGCCGGGGTCTCGAAGAGAACCGTTTACGACCACTTCGGCGACAAGGAGACGGTTTTCGCCGCGGTACTGGAGGCAGTGGGCGAGAAGCTCACGGCCACCGTGCAGATCGCTCTGGACCGGGAGGCCGGCGCTACCGGCGACCTGCACGCACGCCTGCTGGGTTTCGCGCGTCACGTCGTCATGGAGGCCTTTCCGTCCTCCGACTACGCCCATTACCGCCGCCTCTCCGCTCGCCGTGGCTCGTGGCAACAGGACCGCGAATCGGCCATGAGCGTCTCGATGGAGCTCTTCGTCAGTCGGGTCGAGGAGTGGGCCGAAGCCGGCGTCATCAACACCGACAAACCGCGCCGCGCCGCACAGCACTTCGTCGCGTTGACGTTGCAACTCGCCTTCGAGGCGCTGGCAAGCACCGAAACCGCAATGTCGGGCGAAGTCGACGAGATCCTGGTCGACGGCGTGGACGTCTTCGTGCGCGCCTACCGGTAGCCACCGCCGGCGATCGAGTTAGCCAGCGAGTTGGGAGAAGTCGCTGCTGACCCACTTCTTGGGCTGCATGCGGATGCAGAGCGATGACCCCGCGTCCGCGTGCTGGCTTGCGTCGGCGAACCGGTTGCCCTCCTCCTCGCCCAGGTACCGGATCGCGACAGCGCGGGCCTCGGCCGCGTCGGCCGGCCCGACCCAGGTGACGTCGCCTTCAGCGGCGACGTACTTGTACGGCGACTGCTCCTGCTGTGCGGTGATGGTGAACCGCCCAGCTGCGCGGATCAGCTTGACCTTGAGGTCCCCCTCGGTCGTGAAGATCGACACCTCGCCACCGGGCTCGTAGGCGTACCAGATCGCCACGGCGAACGGGGCCCGGTCGGGGCGCTCGACTGCGATCACACCGATGTGAACGCCGGCCAGAAACTGCTCGCGGGCGTCTTTGCTCATTTTCACGGTTTCTTCAACCCGATACTCATGATGCCATGCTGCACTACACCGTGCAGTGTAGTCAACCGTACTGGCTGGGAATCCGGAATGTTGTTGCAATGGAGGGATTTTCCGACTTCAAGGTCGCTGCGAGGCTCTCGATGAATGCCGGCGCCGCGTTCAGCTGACCACGTGGGCACCGCGGCCCGGAGCCTTCGCAACCTCACCAACGACATCTCCAGATGCCTACCGAAAACCGGCGTATTCAGACCCCTACGACGCCGCCACTCACGAGGAGCCGCTCAAGCTCCTTCGATCCGCCGGGCGCCCAGTTCGCTCTGCAGTAGCTCCAGCGCGACCTCTTCCGGGTCGCGCCGAGGCACTGCCTCTTCGTGGACGGCTTGAGCGAGCATGCTCTCCTCGTCGTCTTCCTCGACCGGTGGCGGTGTCTCCTCCACCTGACGAGGGCGGGCGACGGGGGCCGGCGCGGTCGGCGAGCCCGCTTCACAGCGGATGTTCCAGTCAACGCCGAGCGCGTCCTTCAACGCGTCCCTGATGATCTCGACGTTGCGCAGCTCGTTGAGTCGGGCCGCGAGCGGCGCCGACACATGGCTGAGGACGAGGGTGTCGCCCTCGACCGCGAGCACGACGGCGCCGTCGAGCATCACGTCGGTGGGGCGCCGGCGTTCGCGCACCTTGTCCCGAACGGTCGACCACATGGTGCGGACGGTGGCGGCATCCGGCTGGCCTGGAACTGCGGACGTGGCGACCGACGGTGCCGGTGGAGTTGGCGGCGCAACGGGCTGCGGCGCCACCGGCGGCGGCGTGGGAGCCACGGGTGGCGGCGGCGCCGCGGGCTCGGGCCGCACGGGCGGCGGGGTGGCGGGTGGAGGTGTGACGGAAGGCGGTGCAACCGGCGGGTGTGTCACGGAAGGCGGTGCGGGCCGCTCCTCCTGCGGGGGCGGTTCCGACGTTTCGGGGGCGGCGTTGCTCCTGCGCACGAATCGTTTGGCAGGTGCCGCCGCCTCCGCCTCGGCCACGACAGCGGCGGCCTGAGCCGCCTCCCCCGCCGGGATGGACACGTTCATCCTGGTTTCGAGACGCTCGATGCGTTGCAACAGAGCGGCTTCCGTGTCACTGGCCGACGGCAGCAGCAGACGGGCGCAGACGACCTCGAGCAGCAGCCGCGGTGCGGTGGCCCCCCGCATTTCGCCCAGCCCCGCGTGGACCACCTCGGCGTAGCGGGTCAGGGTCGCCGAGCCGAGCGTCGCGGCCTGTTCCCGCATCCGCTCGACGACGTCGTCCGGAGCGTCGACGACACCGCGCGCCGCGGCGTCGGGAACGGCTTGGAGGACGATGAGGTCGCGGAACCGCTCGAGCAGGTCGACGGCGAACCGACGAGGGTCGTGACCCGCGTCGATCAGCGCCTCGACGGCACCGAACAGCGCCGCCGCGTCTCCGGCGGCGAGCGCGTCGACCGAGGCGTCTATGAGCGCCAAGTCGGTGGCGCCCAACAGCGACAGCGCCCGCGAGTAGGCCACCTGTTTGCCGTCGGAGCCGGCCAGCAGCTGATCCAGCACCGACAGGGTGTCGCGCGGCGAGCCGCCGCCGGCGCGGATCACCAGCGGGTAGACCGCGTCGTCGACGCCGACGTTCTCCTGGGCGCAGATGCGCTCAAGCAAGCCGCGCATGGTCTTGGGCGCCAGCAGCCGGAACGGGTAGTGGTGGGTGCGCGAGCGGATCGTCGGCAGCACCTTCTCGGGTTCGGTGGTCGCGAACACGAAGATCAGGTGGTCCGGCGGCTCCTCCACGATCTTCAGAAGGGCGTTGAAGCCCGCCGTGGTGACCATGTGCGCCTCGTCGATGATGAAGATGCGGTAGCGCGACTGGGCGGGGGCGTAGAACGCGCGGTCCCGCAGTTCACGGGTGTCGTCGACGCCGCCGTGGCTGGCCGCGTCGAGTTCGACGACGTCGACGCTGCCCGGTCCGTTGGGTGCCAGCGCGACGCAGGAGTCACAGACGCCGCACGGAGTAGGGGTGGGCCCCTGCTCGCAGTTCAGCGATCTGGCCATGATGCGGGCCGACGACGTCTTGCCGCAGCCGCGCGGACCCGAGAAGAGGTAGGCGTGGTTGATGCGCCCAGACGTCAGCGCGGTCGACAGCGGCTCGGTGACGTGCTCTTGACCGACCACCTCGGCGAAGGTCGCTGGTCGGTACTTGCGGTAGAGAGCCACGGAAGCAGGTTACTCAGGCTGTCCGACGCGCGGCGTCCTAGTCACCCGCGAGCAGCGACTCGGTCGCGGCAAGCAGCGCACAGGTCGCCAAGCCGTCGACCGCCTCGTTGAGATCGGGTACCGGCGGGAAGGACGGCGCGATGCGAACGTTCTTGTCTTCCGGGTCTTTTCGGTAGGGGAAGGCCGCTCCCGCCTCGGTCACCGCGATGCCGGCGTCCTTGGCGAGGGCGATCGTCCGCCGCGCCGTGCCGGGCCACACGTCGAGGCTGACGAAGTAGCCGCCCTTCGGGTCGGTCCACGAGGCGATCTTGGACTCGCCGAGGCGGTCCTCGAGGATTTGGCCGACCAGCGCGAACTTGGGCGCCAGCAGCTCCTGATGCTTCTGCATCTGCAGTCGCACGCCGTCGGCGTCGCCGAAGAAGCGGAGGTGACGCAGCTGGTTGACCTTGTCGGGTCCGATCGACTTCTTGCCGGCGTGCTGCAGGTACCAGGCGATGTTGCCGAGCGAGCCGCCGAAGAAGCTGACGCCTGCTCCGGCGAACGTGATCTTCGAGGTTGAGGCGAAGACGTAGGGACGGTTCGGGTTGCCCGCCTTGGCGGCCAGTCCCAGCACGTCGACCTGTTTGACGAAGTCGTGGGTCAGCGTGTGCACGACGTAGGCATTGTCCCAAAAAAGACGAAAATCGCTTGCGGCGGTTCGCATTTGAACGAGACGGCGCACGTTCTCCCAGGAGTAGGTGACGCCGGTGGGGTTGGAGAACACCGGGACGCACCACATGCCCTTGATGGCGGGGTCGCCGGCGACGAGCTCCTCGATGAGGTCGACGTCGGGGCCGTCCTCGAGCATCGGCACCGGAATCATTTCGATGCCGAAGGTCTCGGTGATGGCGAAGTGGCGGTCGTAGCCAGGCGACGGACACAGGAACTTGACCACCGGTTCTTCACGCCACGGCCGCGGCGAGTCGACGGCGCCGTGCAACAGTGAGAACACCACCAGGTCGTGCATGATCTCGAGGCTCGCGTTATTGCCCGCAATCAGGTTCTGCACCGGGATGCCGAGCAGTTCCCCGAAGATCGCTCGCAGCTCCGGCAACCCGTGCAGGCCGCCGTAGTTGCGGGTGTCGGTGCCCTCACCGTCGCGAAAATCGGTGCCGGGCAGCGTCAACAGGCCGTTGGCGAGGTCGAGCTGCTCTGCAGACGGCTTACCCCTGGTGAGATCCAGGCTGAGCTTCTTGGCCTGAAGATCGGCGTAGTTACGGCGCTGCAGCTCGTGCTGCGCGTCCAGTTCGTCACGACCGAGGGACAAAAACGACAAGGCAGGCCTTCCTGGGCCGTGAATTAAAGGGGACCCCGCGCACCCGCCAGAGCCCATTGACCCTTGCTGCCTTCCGGCCCTGGGGGAGTTCACAGGATGGACGCCGCGCGGGGTCCGACAGCGAGTGTAATACCCCGGCGTGAGCGGTGACGCATGCCGCTCGTGAAGAGCGGGCGGTTCGGTCGGCTAACATGGCCCGCGGAGGATTCGCCTAGTGGCCTATGGCGCTCGCCTGGAACGCGGGTTGGGTTAATAGCCCTCAGGGGTTCAAATCCCCTATCCTCCGCGCTGGTGCGGGTACGGCCAGGCTTTTCGAGCCTGGCCGTACCTCGACCCTTTGAACGGCCCCACCGACTCGAGGAGGAGTATGCGGCGCTGGATCGCGGTCCTGTGGCACGCATCTTTCTTCGTCATCGCCGGAGCTCTTTACTTCTTCTTCGTCCTGCCCCGGTGGTTCGAGCTGACCGGCGCATGGTCGGCCGGCCTCGGCCTGCCGATGCGCGTCGTATGCGGTGCGCTGATCGGTCTGGCGGCCCTTCCCGTCGTGCTGACGTTCCTGAAGTCCCGTCGACCTGAGTTCGGGACGCCGCAGCTGGCTCTCACACTGAGGTTTTGGTCGATCGTCCTGCAGGTTCTCGCCGGGGCGCTGATCATCGGCGCCGCCGTCAGCGAGATCTGGGTCAGCCTGGACGCCGCTGGTCCGACGTTGTTCGGCATCTACGGGGCTGCGGCGGCGATCGCGATTCTCGGCGCGCTGAGCTTCTACCTTGCCTACGCCGCCGAACTGCCTCCTCCCCCGCCGAAGCCGCTGCGCCCGAAGGGCCAGACGCGCCGCCGTGGTCGAGGTGCCGACATCGACGAAACGGACGACGTCGACGACGTCGACGACACAGAAGCCGAGGCCGTCGACGAGCCAGTGACGGACACCGAGGCCGAGGACGTCCAGGAGCCCGTAACTGTCGCCGAGACCTCCGACACGACCGAGGTCGTCGAGACTCCTGAGGCCAGTGAGACCGCTGCGCCTGCCGAAACCACTGAGCCTGCCGAAACCACTGAGCCTGCCGAAACGACTGAGCATGCCGAAACCGTCGCAACCGTTGAGGACACCGGTAACGCCGACGAGTCCACCGCCGATGAGTCCGATAGCAAGTTGCGCAACCGACGTCCGAGCGGCAAGTCGAATTCGCGGCTGTTCGGGCGCTCGCGCCTCTGAGTGGCACTCGACGACTGACCTCACGGGGCCGTTGCGTCGACAGCCCGCGGTGTCAACGTCAGAATCGTGGGTAGAACTCCAGCTACACACGGCGGAAGGTGACCCATGCGCAGGTTCCACACCAGATGGCGATTCGTCGTCGCGGTCGTGGCCATGGTCGCCTCGACGTCGGCGATCGTCGCACCTGCGGTGGCGTCCGCCGTACCCGCCGACCTGTCGAGCGTCGCCGCGCAGGTAGAGCCTGCCGTGGCGCGCATCGACACGACCATCAACTACCAGCACGCCATCGGCGCAGGTACGGGCATCGTCCTGGACCAGGGAGGCGCGCTGCTGACGAACTTCCACGTCGTGCAGGGCGCAGACAGCATCACCGCGACGGTTGCCGGGCGGCCGTACCCAGCGGATCTGGTCGGCTACGACCGCAATAGGGATATCGCCGTCTTGCAGCTGCGCGGCGCCGGCGGGCTGCCGGTCGCGGTTCTGGGCGATTCGTCCCAGCTCGCGGTGGGTGATCCCGTCGTCGCGCTTGGCAACGCCAGGGGCTCGGGAAGTCCGCTGACTCAAGAAGCGGGCGAGGTGGTCGGTTTCGGACGCACCATCAACGCCAAGGACGAGCTGACCGGCAGTTCGAACCAGGCCACCGGGTTGATCGAGTTCGCGGCACCGGTGCGCGCCGGCGACTCCGGTGGGCCGATGGTCAACGGAGCGGGCCAGGTCATGGGCGTCACCACCGCGGCAACGGTCAACTTCCGGATGGATCCCGGCGGCTCCGGTTTCGCCATCCCCATCAACGACGCCCTCGCGACGGCCAATCAAATTCGTTCGGGATCGCCGTCGAGCACGGTTCACATCGGACCGCCGACGCTGCTCGGGGTCGGCGTGAACTCCCGCAATCAGCCGGACGACCTGCCGGGCGTCATCATCTTCGAGGTGCTTCGCGGCGGTCCGGCTCAGCAGGCCGGTCTGCACGACGGTGACGTCCTGCTCAGCATCGACGGGGAGCAGCTTGGCTCGGCGACGGAGTTGACCAACGTCTTGGATCGCCACTACTCCGGCGACGTCGTCGACCTGGTGTGGATCGACCGGTCGGGCCAGCAGCTCACCGGCAAGGCAACCCTCGCGTCCTGAGGACTGAGTAGATTGGCGCGCATGTCTCTTCGATTGCTCCTCGCGTCCGCGCTTGCCGCGGCCGCGACGGCAATGAGCCCGTGGTCGGCCAGTGCCGAACCGTCGAGCCCGGAGCCCGGCTGCCCCGTGACCGATCCCCCGGTGATCAACCGATGCGGATGGGAGGCCACTCCTGCCCCGGCCCCGCCGCCGCCGGGCGTGAAGGTCTACATGTGCCAGGACGGCTCGTACACGTTCACTCAGAGCCCGAAACGTGGGGCGACCTGCGCGGAGAACGGCGGCGTCACGCAATGGATCGCCGGCTGATCGTTCCGGACTATCCGGCGTAGCCCTCTTCCGCGGCGGCCTGCTGAAGATCGTCGCGCGCCCGGGCCACCCTGGAACGGATGGTGCCGATGGGGCATCCGCAGACCTCGGCGGCCTCGGCGTAGGTGAGGCCGAGGACCTGCGTGAGCACCAGCGCTTCGCGGCGTTCGGCGTCGAGACCGTCGAGCAGCATCCGGATTTCGACCATGCCCTCGATCCGGTCGCCGCCGCGCCGAGCGCCCACCACGTCGTCCAGGTCGAGGACGTAGGCTGGCCGCGGTCGGCTGGTGTTGTACCGAATCTGGTCGACGACAACGCGTCGGGCGATCGACATCAACCAGGTCTTCGCGGTCGAACGGCCGCTGAAGCGGGGCAGGGACTTGATCGCCCGAAGGAAGGTTTCCTGCGTCAGATCGTCGGCGCTGCCGGGATCGGCAAGGTAGGCGACGGTTCGCCAGACGTCGCGCTGGGTGGCTTCGATGAACATCGTGAGTGCCGCTCGATCGCCTCGGCCCGCAGCCTTGGCGAGTTGGGTCACTCGATCGTCGTCGCCGCTTGTCGCCACGGCTACGGAGCGTAGGCCATGAACGCCGGGAACTCTTCTCCGCACGCAGACGACCATGTTCCTGGGGGTTCCGGGGGCACGACGACGGTGAAGAGGAGGTGGAGTCGACGATGTCGACCACGACCGCGGAGGCAGGCGACGACACGGCCGGCGCGCACCGTGTGCAACTCGACGTCGACGGCATGTCGTGCGCCGCGTGCGCGGGTCGGGTCGAGTCGGCGCTCAACAAGCTCTCAGGGGTCAGGGCGTCGGTGAACTTCGCCACCCGCGTCGCCACGATCGACGCGGGCGCCGACCAGCCCACCCCGGAGTTGTGCGACGCCGTTCGTCGGGCCGGCTACGAGGCGCGGCCTCGCTCGGCGGGCGGCACCCCCGACGTCGACCCAGACTCCGATCACGCGCGGCACCTGATGATCAGGCTGGCCGTCGCGGCGGTCCTGTTCGTCCCGCTGGCAGACCTGTCGGTGATGTTCGCCGTCGTCCCCAGTACCCGCTTCACCGGCTGGGAGTGGGTGTTGACGGCGCTGGCCGTGCCCGTCGTGACGTGGGCGGCGTGGCCGTTCCACCGGGTCGCGCTGCGCCAGGCTCGCCACGGCACCGCGTCGATGGAGACGCTCATCTCGGTCGGCATCACCGCGGCGACGGTCTGGTCGCTGTACACGGTGTTCGGGAATCACCATTCCGGCGAGGCTGGCCGGGGCATTTGGCAGGCGCTCCTCGGCAGCGACGCCATCTACTTCGAGGTCGCCGCGGGTGTGACGGTGTTCGTCCTCGCCGGGCGTTACTTCGAGGCCCGCGCCAAGTCCAAGGCGGGCGGAGCCTTGCGCGCGCTGGCCGCGTTGAGCGCCAAGGACGTCGTCATCCTCTTGGACGACGGCTCGGAGATGGTGATCCCGGCCGACGAGCTCAAGGAGCAGCACCGCTTCGTAGTGCGGCCCGGCCAGACGATCGCCGCGGACGGCCTGGTCATGGAGGGGTCGGCCGCCGTCGACGTGAGCGCGATGACCGGTGAGGCCAGGCCGCTCCGGGCGGCGCCGGGCGGCAGCGTCGTCGGCGGAACGGTCGTGTTGGACGGCAGGTTGATCGTGGAGGCCGCCGCCGTCGGCGCGGACACGCAGTTCGCCGGAATGGTCCGCCTCGTCGAGGAGGCTCAAACCCAAAAGGCCGACGCGCAACGAATGGCCGACCGGATCTCGGCGGTGTTCGTGCCGTGCGTGTTCGCCATCTCGGCGGTGACCGCGATCGTGTGCCTGATCGCCGGCGGCGGTCCCGATCGTGCCTTCTCCTCGGCGTTGGCGGTGCTGGTCATCGCCTGCCCGTGTGCGCTCGGGCTGGCCACCCCGACGGCGATGATGGTGGCGACGGGTCGCGGTGCTCAACTCGGGATCTTCCTCAAGGGACATCGATCCCTCGAGGCGACGCGCGCCGTCGACACCGTCGTCTTCGACAAGACCGGCACCTTGACGACGGGTCGGTTGACGGTGAGCGCCGTGGTGGCCGCCGACGGCTGGAGTGGCGAGGACGTCCTCGCGTTGGCGGCCGCGGTCGAATCGGCCTCCGAGCACGCCGTGGCGATCGCCATTGCGGCGGCTGTCGCCGAGCGCGACGGGGTCGACGACTTTCGTGCGTTGGCGGGCCGCGGCGTGACGGGCACCGTGGCGGGCCGAGCGGTGCGGGTGGGCAAGCCGTCCTGGATCGCCCCGTCGTGCGAATCGCCGGTGCTGGTCGCGGCCCGCCGATCCGCCGAGAGACGCGGCGAGACAGTGGTGTTCGTCGAGGTCGACGGCGAGCCGTGCGGCGTCGTCGCGGTGTCCGACACCGTCAAGGACTCGGCGGCCGACGCCGTCGCCGCCCTGCACGCACGCGGGTTGCGCACCATCCTGCTGACCGGCGACAACCCGGAGTCCGCGGCAGCCGTTGCCGCCCGCGTCGGGATCGACGAGGTGATCGCCGACGTGCTACCCGACGGCAAGGTCGACGTCGTCGAGCAGCTCCGCGGTCACGGACGCGTGGTGGCGATGGTCGGCGACGGCATCAACGACGGGCCGGCACTGGCCTGCGCCGATCTGGGCATGGCCATCGGCCGTGGCACCGATGTCGCCATCGGTGCCGCCGACATCATCCTGGTTCGTGACGACCTGGCCGTCGTGCCGCAGGCGCTCGACCTCGCGTCGGCCACGATGCGGACGATCAAGGTCAACCTGGTGTGGGCGTTCGGTTACAACGTCGCCGCCATTCCGATCGCGGCGCTCGGGCTTCTCAACCCGCTGATCGCCGGGGCCGCGATGGCGTTCTCGTCGTTCTTCGTGGTGTCGAACAGCTTGCGGCTGCGCAACTTTGGGCCGCGTCGAGACCAGGCGGCCGACACGCGTCGGTGACGGTGTCAGCGGCGGTCGCGGGCCAGATCGCGCAGCATCGCGTTGTAGGCGTCGAGTTCGTCGTCGGCGTAGTCGGATTCGGCATGACGATCGAAACGTGAGGAGTCGCGCCGGTCCTGACGCGCCCACTGCGCGACCAGCGCAACCACCACCAGGATTACCGGCAGTTCGCTCGACCCCCACGCGATCGCGCCGCCGAGGTGCTGGTCGTCCTGGATGCTCGACAGCCACGGCAGGCCGACGAAACGGTAGAACTGCTCACCCATCGCCGTGTCCATCGTCATCGTCGCGATGCCGAAGAAGGCGTGAAAGGGCATGACGGCGAACAGAAGTCCGAGCCGGCCAAGGAACGGAAGTCGTCGGGGGCCGGGGTCGATGCCGATGATGCCCCAGAAGAACAGGTAACCGACGAGTAGGAAGTGCACGCTCATCAGCTCGTGGCCCCAGTGGTAGCGGACCAGCGTGTCGAAGATCGGGGTGAAGTAGACGGCGTACAGGGAGGCGACGAACAGGACGAACGCCACGATCGGGTTGGCGAGGAACGCCGTCACCTTGGAGTGGACCAGCCACAAGATCCATTCGCGCGGACCGGGCGGTTGCCCGTCCCCTGCGGCGGGCAGCGTGCGCAGCGCCAGGGTGACCGGGCCGCCGAGGACGAGAAGCACCGGCACGAACATGTTCAGCGTCATGTGTTCGGCCATGTGCACGCTGAACATCGCCGACCCGTAGGCCTTCACTCCCGAGCTGCTGGTGAACAGCAGCATCAGGCAACCCGCGAGCCAGGCGACCAGTCGACCCGCAGGCCAGCCGTCGCCGCGACGTCGCAACCGGAGGTACGCGAAGAGGTATGCGGCCCCGAGCACGACGGCGCCGATCCCGATGAAGGTGTCGAAGCGCCATGTCGTCAGGATCGTCGTCACGCTTGGCGGATCGGGCAGCGTATACCCCAGGAAGACGTCCCACGTGGTGAACGCGTGGGCCAAGAACCTCGGCGCGGGCTGGGTCGCCATGGCGGCGATCAGCGCCAACACGACGACGACAGCGGTGGCCCCCACGACGCGCAACGACGTGCCGGGTGCCGTGCCGCCGCGACGCCGTGAGACGTAGGACGCGACGTCACCCACCCACACCGCCGTCAACGTGGCTGCCGCAACGGCTCCGGCGCGGCCATACCCCGATCCGGTCAGGCCGGCGGGGCCCAGAAGGACCGCCAGCATCGAGGCTCCGTACCCGAGAACGAGTGCACAAGTCACGATCTCGACGATCAGCAGACGGTTGGTCAGTTGCTCGTCGGGTCGTTTCAAGGCCGCGGCGACCTTGACGCCGACGAGCGCCGCCAGCGCGACGGCGAACACGATGGCGGAGCTGGTGGCGTAGTCGTGGTCGGGTCCCTGGCCGGCGTTCCCGCTGACTGGCAGGGCCACCACGCCCACCAGGGCTGGCAGCAGCAGAACCACGTGGGTGATCCAGCGCACGGACATTCGCGTGGCGACGGCCACGATCACCGCCACGACGGCCACCGCGACCCACGCCCTGGCCATCTCGGAGGCCAGGACGGCGTCGGTGAGCATCCCGCTGCCGAGCAACTGCAGTACCGGCGCGCCCGCGTCGGCGGCGGCCTGCACCACCACCATTGCGATTGCGACGAAAGCCCAAGCCGCCGAAGCACGCTCGACCACGAGGTGCGCACGGAAGGCGTGTTCGTCGATGACCCCGCGCGCATCAGGACGCGACGTGACGACGACGAACAGCAGCCCGCCGAAGCACAGGGCGCCCGCCAGCGTCGCCGTGAAGTAGCCCAGCGGTTCGGCGACGGCGGTGAGCGCGCCGGGGTAGGCGTCGCCGGTCGACGCGTAGACGCGCGTTCCGGCGACGAGGGCGTACCACGTCAGCCCTGCCACGGCGACGGCGTAGCCGGCGGCGAGCACGGGAACTGGCCGAGCCGACACTTTTCCGTCCTTCCACTGAAATTGCGTCCAGACTACGACTGTCCGTCGTAGTGATCGGCGGGCGTCGGAACTTTTCGCCGGTCGGCTCCGACCATTGAGACGAACGCCATGGTGACCGCCCGACGAAGGACGTAGACGACGCGATGATTCAGGACTTGCTGCTGCGCTGGGTCGTCACGGTGCTGTTCGCGTTGAGCGCGGCCGAATCCGTCTACGCGATGGCCACCGGCCGACGGGTGTGGACACACATCGTCGGTCACACGTTGCACCTCGTGATGGCCGTCGCGATGGTGATCATGGCGTGGCCAAGCGGCGCCGCGTTGCCGACCTCCGGCCCGATGATCTTCTTCCTGCTGGCGACGGTCTGGTTCGTCGTCGTCACCCTCGTTCAGACCGGGCATCGCGGTATCAACGCCTATCACGCGGCGATGATGTTGGCGATGGCCTGGATGTACGCCGTGATGAGCGGTGGTCTGCTGCCGACGCCGGCCGAGGGCACGGCATCCGGCGGGGAACCGGCCGCGCATCACGGCTCGTCGGCGTCCAGCATGCCCGGCATGGACATGCCGGGCATGCCGTCGGCCGCGCCGAGCGTCGGAGAGCCACCGTTCATCACCGGGTTGAACTGGTTGTGCGCCATCGGATTCACCGTCGCGGTGGGGTGGTGGCTCTACCGATACTTCGTGGCGCGCAAGGCCGAGCCGACGCAGCCCTCACACCGGTTCCTTGGCACCGCCTCCCAGGTCATGATGGCCGCGGGAATGGCGATCATGTTCGCCGTCATGCTCTAGCGGCGTCACGCGGCCGAACCGTCAGTGGGCCACAGATGGCCGCGTCTTCTACCCCGGGATGCGTTGTCCGGCAACACGATCTCGGGCTCCGGCTCGGCGGCCGCTTCCGGGCGCGGGCCGACGGTGCTGCGCCACACCAGAATCGCCAGAATGGCACCGAGGACGACGGGCAGGTGTGTCAGGACCCGCATCGCGGTGACCTCCCCGGACATCGCATCGGCGACGACGTACGCCGTCAACACTCCGGCGAACACGCCGAGCACACCCGCCAGTCCCGCGGCGGCGGTGGGCCACGTCGCCGCGCCGACCATGACGACGCCGAGCGCGATCGACCACGCGGTGGACTCGTTGAGCAGGTGACCGCCGGATCCCATGCCGTGGTCGTGGCTCAACCCGACGCCCACGCCGAGAGCCTGCAGGGAGCCGACGACGAGCTGCACCAAGCCGACGCCCAGCAGCGCCCACCGATGCCAGGACGCCCGCATCCGCGGCAGCCGCCTGACCGGGTCGTCAGCGCCACCCGCGAGAGCCACCGGCCGATGAGCCATCCGGTGAAGGCTCGCGGCCTGATCGGTCGCACGGTCGAACCAGACCCGACAATCGGCACATTGGTCGAGGTGCTCGTCGACTCGAGCCGCTGGCACCGGCTCGTGCTCGCCGTCGATCCGCGCCGACAACGCCTCGCGGGCCACCTCGCATTCCACGGTTCTATAGTCGCGGAATCGCACCGGATTGTTCCCGGCACCCCGCGATTCGCCCGGCGCCAGGGTGCTCGGCGGCCGCATTAGTCGCACTCCGCGCCCGAAAAGTTCCCGATGGAACTTTCGTTTGCCCAGTTGGAGCGGGTATGGGACGGTGTCCCGGCAGACGCCGCCTGCCCGCTGGGGGCAGTCCCACGGCCCGCGAATCCCGACTGGAGGTCGACACCCGCGATGGCCGTCACGGACACGAAAACGCACGCCTCGACCCCGGCGTCGGCCAGGGGTGCCCATCGCGCGTTCTTCCTGCGACTGCACTTCTACGCCGGCCTCTTCGTCGGCCCGTTCCTTCTGGTCGCGGCCCTCAGCGGCGGGCTGTACGCCGTCGCCCCGAGCATCGAGCAACTGGTCTACCGCCACTATCTGCACGTCGACTCGACCGGTCCCACCCTGCCGGTCTCCGATCAGATTCGGGTCGCGCAGGAGGTCCGTCCCGACCTCGACGTGACGGCCGTGCGGCCGGCCACCGCGCCCGGGGACACGACGCGGGTGATGTTCGGCGATCCGACGCTGGGACCGTCCGAAAGGCTCGGCGTGTTCGTCGACCCGGTGACGGGGCAATCGCTGGGCCAGCTCACCGTCTACGGCAGCAGCGGCTCGTTGCCCGTTCGCACCTGGATCAGCAACCTGCATCGGAACCTCCATTTGGGTGAGCCCGGGCGCCTGTACAGCGAACTTGCTGCGTCGTGGCTGTGGATCATCGCCCTCGGCGGAGTGGTCCTGTGGGTCGGCCGTTACCGTCGCGCCAGGCGCCGGCGCCCCGTGGAGGCGCGTCTGCTCACCGTGGACCGAAGCACACGGGGACGCGCACTAACCATGAACTGGCATGGTGCGGTGGGTCTTTGGATTGCCGCGGGGCTGTTCTTCCTGTCGGCGACCGGCCTCACGTGGTCGACGTACGCCGGTGCGAACGTCGACGCGTTGCGCGCGGCGATGGCGTGGACCACGCCCACCGTCGCGACCGGCGGCGAGCCGGAGCACGCCGGGCACGGCGGGGTCGCCGAATCGCATTCTGCTGCACCGCCTTCCGAACCCCGTGTCGGGGAGGTCGACCGGGTGTTGCAGGCCGCGCGGGCCGCGGGCGTCGACGGCAAGGTCGAGGTGAGCATCCCCTCCCGGCCGGACACGGCGTTCACGGTGACGCAAACCCGCCAGCCGTGGGTCATGTCGAACAGCACCGTCGCGGTCGACGGTGCGACCGGAAGGATCACCGACGCAACGTGGTTCGCCGATTGGCCGCTCGCGGCGAAGCTGTCGGCGTGGGGCATTCAACTGCACATGGGGGTGCTGTTCGGGGTGGTCAACCAACTCGTGTTGGTCGCCCTTGCGGTCGCGCTGGTCACCGTCGTCGTCCGCGGCTATCTGATGTGGTGGCGCCGCAGACCCGCTCTCGCAGGCGGGCCGGGCGGACGACCACCCCGACGTGGGGCACTGACGCAACTTCCGCCGGGTGCCGCGGTGACGGTGGTGATGATCGCCGCGGCGGTCGGCTGGTTCGTTCCGCTCTTCGGGCTCAGCCTCGTGGCGTTCGTCGCCGTGGACGTGACGATCGGGCTCGTCCGCCGGGCCACTCCCTAACTTTCCGGGAACTACGGCGGCCGACGGCGCGACTAATGCGGTGAGTGTCATGAATCGCGTCGCTGGCCAGCCGGGGCGCCCAGCCCCAAGGGGACGTTTTGAGCACGACAGCCGCCTCGACTCGCCACGGTGACGCCGCCGTCCTGCGCCGGATCTTCCGACTGCACTTTTGGGTCGGCCTGTTCGCAGCGCCGGTGCTGGTGGTCCTGGCCTGCACGGGCTTGGTCATCCTGTACAGCCAACCGCTGGACCACTGGCTCAACGGTGACCTGTTCGCCGTCACCCAGGGGTCGACCACGGTGCCGCTCGACGAGCAGGTGGCCACCGCGCAACGCCAGGTCGGCACGGGCTACACGCTGGACGCCGTCACCCCGCCCGACGCCCCCGGCCACTCGACGCGGGTCGACTTCCTGCCCCCGGACGGTGCCGCGGTCGGCGAGGCCAATGCCACGCAGGTCTTCGTCGACCCCTACACGGGGCAGTATCTGGGCCGACGGAGCGAACTGTCCGGGCTGGTCGGATACGCCAACCAACTGCACCGGATGTTCGGCAACGACGGGCCGAAGGTTCAGCTGCCGTCGTTGGGGCACCTCCTCGACCCGGTGTCGTATCCCAACGCCACCATTCCCGTTGGCGTTGGCAATCTTTGGATGGAAGTCACCGCGGGATGGATCTTGGTGTTGCTCGCCAGCGGCCTCTACCTGTGGTGGCCGAGAGCCATACAGAGCGCCAAGCCGCTGCTGAAGCTCCGCTGGGGCAAGGGCGGCCGGATCCGCTGGCGCGATCTGCATGCGCTCACCGGGGTGGTGCTGTCGGTCGTCCTGATCTGTTACGTCCTGTCGGGGCTGACGTGGTCGCGGTACTGGGGTGAGAACTGGCGGGCGTTCTCCGCCACCGTCGCTCCGTCCGTCCCCGTCGCCGCACCGTCGACGCCGGCGAAGATGGGCGACTACGACCGGTTGGGTCGGCGCATCGCGTGGGCGGCCACCGACGACCCGGTGTACGCCTCGAAACCCGGCGGCCCGACGGCGGCTCGGATCTCATTCGCCGACGCCGACCGGATCGCGAAGGACGAGAACATGATTCCCGGATATGCGATCATCCCGCCGTCGGATTCCACCGAGGGCGGCGAAACCGTCTACGGCAGTTACACGATCGTGAACCGGTGGCCGCAGAAACTGTCCGAGCAGCGGACGCTCTACCTCGACCAGTTCACCGGGGCGACCATCACCAACGCGACCGCCGCCCAGGACGGGGCGTTGTCGAGGCTCACCAGTTTCGGCATCGCGATGCACATGGGCAATCAGCTCGGGGTGCTGACTCGCATCTCGGCCACCCTCGCGTGCCTCGGAGTGCTGATCAGCGTGCTGACCGGATTCCTGATGTGGTGGAAGCGCCGACCCGCAGGGGGCACGGGCCTGCCCGGTCCGGTCAGCGACGCCACCCGAGCCGCCACTCCCAAGAACGTGGTGAAGGCGGTGTCGATCGCGGCGGTCGCCCTTGGGGTGCTCTATCCAGCGTTCGGCGTATCCGTGCTCGTGGTGCTGGGGGTGGAAGCCGTTCTCGCCGTTCGCCGCCGGGCACGCTTGGAGAAGGCCGAGCCCGTCGGTGTCGACGAGAGCGGCGACGACGTTCCCGTCGGCGCGTTGCAGTGACTACGACAGCGTGGGATTCAGAAAGACGTATAGCGTGGCGATCTTGCCGTCGCGGACCAAGAGAACGTCCAACCCGGTGTATTCCGGCTCTTCGTCTTTCGGGCCCGACCCCCACGCGAGGATTCCCGCGTCGTGCACCACCTGGGGTTCTCCGCTGTGGGTGTAGACGTAGTCCGGATGCGTCGCGCGCAGATCGCCGGCGAAGTCGTTCAGGGCGTCGTGCCCAACATATGTACCGTCTGGCGTGACGACCACGCAGTCGTCGGTGTAGAAATCCTCGATCGCGGCGCGCCGACGCCGCATATCGCCCTCTCCGAAGACCTCCTGAAGATTACGGGCGAGCAGTTCAAGTGTTCGTTCGGTAGCAGTCATGGTCCGCCCCTCAACCCAAGGGTGTCGACCTGCTCGACACCGACACCACACCAAACGGACTACAGTCCTGTTTGATTCCGCCTCTAGTGCCGGTCCCGGCCCGCCGGGTTGCCGTCCGCGTCCCAGTGCTCCGCCACCTTCTTGCTCGGCTGCACGCGCGGCGGCTCGCCTGGCATCTTGGGGTAACTCGGCGGGTAGGGCAGATCGGCGAGGCCACGCTCCTCGTCGGCGGCCACCATCTCCAGCAGCGGCTCGATGGAGTGCGCCACCTTCTCGAGGTCGGCCCACGGATCATTCCGGCTGGCAACGAGTTTCGGCACCGTGGCGATCGTGTAGTCGTCGGGGTCGGCCCCGGACAGGTCCGACCACGACAGCGGGGTGGACACCGTGGCGATCTGAGTACGCCGCGCCGAGTACGCCGACGCGAAGGTCCGGTCGCGCGCGTTCTGGTTGTAGTCGATGAAGAGCCGCTCGCCCCGTTCCTCCTTCCACCACGACGTCGTCACCCGGTCCGGCGCACGCCGCTCCACCTCGCGGGCCAGCGCGATACCCGCCCGCCGGACGGCGATGAAGTCCCAGTCCGGCTTGATCCGAATGAACACGTGCACGCCGCGGCCACCGGACGTCTTGGGGTAGCCGACGAGGCCGAGTTCGTCGAGCACGGGTTTGAGCACCTCGACGGCGATCTCGGCCGCGTCGTTGAAGTCGGTGCCCGGCTGCGGGTCGAGGTCGACGCGCAACTCGTCGGGATGTTCCACGTCGGGGCACCGTACCTGCCACGGGTGGAACGTGACGGTGCCCATCTGCGCGGCCCACGCAATCGCCGACGGGTGCGCCACCTTGAGGGCGTCGGCGGTCCGGCCCGACGGGAACGTCACCTGACAGGTCTCGAGGTAGTCGGGATGCTTTGCGGGAACGCGCTTCTGGTAGATCTCCTCCCCGTCGATGCCGTCGGGGAAGCGCTGCAGATGCGTGGGACGGTCCCGCAGCGCCGCAACCATAGGCTGCGCGACCGCGAGGTAGTAGTCGAAGAGCACCCGCTTGGTGCCACCGGCGCCAAGCTTGGGGAAGTACACCTTGTCCGGGCTGGTCAACCGGACGGCAATGCCGTCCACGTCGACTTCGGTTGCAGGACTGGCCATTCAGTTCTCCAATACGTCGGACAGGTCGTAGTTCAACGGGACGTCGAGCTGGGCGAACGTGCAACTCTCGGGGTCGCGGTCGGGCCGCCAACGCATGAACTTCACCGCGTGCCGAAAACGCCGACCACTGTGGCCGTTGCCCTCCATCTGGTCGTAGGCCACCTCCGCGACCCGCTCGGGACGCACGGGGATCCACCGCTTGTCGGCCGCGGAGTTCCACCGACTGGGGTCGCCGTCACGCGCGTCGCCGTCGCGCAACGGCTCAAGTTCGGCCAGCAGCTTGATGCGGTCCTTGACGCTGAAAGATGCTGCGCCGCCGATCATCTGCAGCTCGCCGTCGTCGTCATACAGGCCGAGCAGGATCGATCCGACGCCCTCGCCGCTCTTGTGGACGCGGTATCCGATGGCGACGCAGTCGGCGTCGCGCTTGTGTTTGACCTTGACCATCTCGCGCTTGCCGGGAAGGTAGCGCCCGTCGAGCCGCTTGGCGATCACCCCGTCCAGCCCGGCTCCCTCGAAGGTGGTCAGCCACTGCGTGCCGAGCTGCGGGTCCTCGGTGGTGCGGGTGACGTGACACCACGTCTTCTCGGCGACCAGGCCGAGCAGCGCCTCCCGGCGGAGGCGAAACGGTTGGTCGAGCAGCGACCGGTCGGCGGTGGCCAGCGCGTCGAATCCGATGAAGTGCGCGGGCGTCTGCTCGGCCAACATCCTCACGCGGCTCTCGGCGGGATGGATGCGCTGGCTCAGCGACTCCCAGTCAAGACGGATGCGGCCGTCGATCTCGCGGGGCACGACGACCTCGCCGTCGAGGACACATCGTGGCGCCAGCTCGTCACGCAGCGACTCGACGAGTTCGGGGAAGTACCGCCCGAGTTCCTTACCGCTGCGCGATTGCAGTACCACGTCGTCGCCGTCGCGGAACACCAGCGCCCGGAAGCCGTCCCACTTGGGCTCATAAGACCAGACCCCGGCGTCGTCGGGCACGTTGACGGCCGCCTTCGCCAGCATCGGCTCCAGCGGCGGGACGACCGGAAGGTTCATGGTCTTCATACTCACCTAGACCGGTGTACCCAGACAATGTCATCGCACCACGTTGTCACCGCCGCCGCGCGAATGCTGGCCGACCCCGCGTTCGCGCTGGTCAACGAGCAGACCGTGTTGCACGATGCCAGCGTCACGACGACTCGGGTCTACACCCAGCCGCGGCTGGAAGACCTGATCGGCAAGGTCCTCGAGCACCAAGCCCGCCCGAAGATCGCCGCAGCGACGATCGAACCCGCGTACGACGCCGCGGCGGTTCGAGAGCTGTTGGGGCTGCCGAATTGAGCACCAAAGACACCCGGTCGCCAGCACGCCAACAGGCAGCCGCAACACGGCGCACAATGGGCCCGCAGTTCCAGTTGCTGTCGCGGCCCGATTCGCCTCACCTGCAAGCGATCCCGACCGACATCCGGTTCGGCCCAGCCGGCCCGGTACGGCAGTTGTGGGGTTATGACCGCTACCAGAAGGTGCTCGCAGTGCGGCATTGCATGCGCCGACCGCCGACGAGTTGTGCGGCGTCGTGGCCGAGCATCACCGGGCACTGACCTTGAAGCAACGTCAGCCGATCGTTCGGGGAACTCAGGCGGTTCCGGGTGTGCTGGCTCGATATCCGGGGCAAACGCGGGAACAGCGATGGCTGGCCAGTGGTTACGACAACGCGCCGCGCACCTGGTTCGAACATGATGCGTTGCCGCTCTAGGACCACTGGTCGCCCACCCCCTGGAGTTGTTGACGGGACTGACTCAGGCCGCAATGGACATCGCCGTATACGCGGGTGCTGCACTGGCGGTAGGACGCTCGGCGGTGACCATCGTGTAACGGCTGGCCTGCCAGGCAGTCATGAACTTGTCTAGCGGGACGGGGAATCCTTGCCCGTCTTTGACCGCGCTGTCGTTGAGGTACACAAGGTTCTTCGTGACGTCGACGGCCAGGACGATGACGCCATGATTGCCCTCGGCGATGCCATTGATCGTAAAGAGGTTCTTGCCGAGATATTTGCTGAGGTACCCGTTGTAGATGGTCTGATTGTTGACGGAGACGATGACGCCCTGACCATCGCTCAGCGCGCCTTTCAGGTCGTCGAGCGCAAGGTCACCCTGGCCTTTGGTGTACTGGCTCATGTCGGCGTTGAGCCCGTACTTGTTGAGTAGTTTGACCGCGTCGACGTAGAAGGTGCCGTAATGCATGCCAGGCACCTGCCCGTCGCCTTCGAAGATCATCTCGTCGGCAACACTGTCGCTGGCCGTTGAGCGGGCCAGGTCGAGGATGGCCTCTTCGGTGGGCATGGTGCCGGTGAGTTGACCTATCACCCCTGCGACGGCCATGAGGACGCAGGACTGCAATTGTCCCTGGTAGATCCAGTATTGCTTGTTGGCGGCGTAGTTTCCGAACTCGGTGTCACTAGGCGAGGGCGGTACGACAGTGCTCGTCTGCTGGCCGACGCCAAGGACAGTGGCCAGATCGTTGCCGAAGTCGCTCAGGTTGCGGCTTATGCCTTGGACTTGGTGGGCCACGGTGGTGGTGATGTTGACGGCGAGATCGCTAAGGACGCGGCCGAATTGGTCGGGTGTGGGTAGCGACCACACCAGCCGGGTCACTGCCGGCGCGGGCACCGTCGTCGGGGTGGCGGCGTTGGCGTTGAGCTGAGCGCTGACGAGCCGATAGTTGGAGGACTGCCAGGCGGATTGGAAGTCGTCGAGGCTCATCGTCATGTCCTGCCCGTTGGGCAGGGTCGGGTCGTTGAGCCGCACGATGCCAGTCTCGGTGTCCACACCCAAGACGATCACCGACTTCGTATACGTGCCGGTGAGCCCGTCGACGGGACCGCTGAGGGTCACCATCATGACCTTGCCCGGGTTTTGGAGGTTGTCGGTCAAGTCGTGCAGAGCAGCGGACTGTCCGTCATTGGTGTAGTAGCTGTTGAAGATGCGGAAACCCTTGTCCTGCAGCAGCTCATAGCTGTCGTTTATCCAGGCAGTGAGGCCGGGACCGTACATCTTCTGGTTGTTCTTGTAGAGGCTGTAGGTGTTCTCGGCCATGGTGATAAATCCCGCGAGATCGACGGCGGTGCCTGTCAGTTGGGCGTAGGCCATGGCGATGGTAGCCAGCGACGCCGTGGCGTAGTTGCTGGACACCCAGTACTGCGCATCGGCGGTGGGATTGCCGTAGGGACCGGCGACGGTGATGACTTCTTGGCGGATGCCGAATATGCGGGCCAAATCAGCGCTGAGATCGGCCAGATTGCGCTGTATGCCCACGATCTGGTTGACCACCATCTGCGTGATATTGGTACCGATGCTCTGCACCTGGGCGATCACCTGTTCCGGTGTCGGCAGCCCCCACACGGGAGCGGCTGGAATCGCGGCGGTGAGGCTGCTGGGGTCGCTGCTGGACACCGAGCTTGGTGTGGCTGCGCTCTGCCCGAGACTGCTCACTGCGGCGGCAGTAGACAGGTCGCTCGCCGTTCGGGTTGTCGCGGACGGAGATCTCACCGTCGATGCGGGCGCGGTGGCGACGGGTGCGTCAGGTGCCGTTGATTCGGAGGAGGTGCTCACCGGTGTCGGGATCGACGTCGGCTCCGTCGATGGATGTGTCGCCGCGCCGTCTCCGGCAGTGGTGCTCGATGGCTCCGGCGGGGAAACGGCCGATTCCTCGGCAGCGCTGCTCGCAGATGTCGGTGATGGATCGGCAGCCGCGACGGCCTCGGAAGTACCGGCGATGGGCGTGGTCTGCGCCTGTGTGCCTTCTCCCGACGTAGACGTGTCGGGCTCCGTCTCGGTCGTCGTCGTAGCACCCTGGGCCACCGGCGCCGACTCCACCGACGATGAGGGCGGCGCAGCGGCCGATGACGGGGCTGTAGTGCTCGAAGCGGTGGGCAAAGTGTCGGCGACCCCACTGGAGGCCTTGGCGACGGGGGAAGCGGAGGAAGAGGTCGCGGCCGTTGCTGCGCCGGTGCCGTCAGCGCTATTGGTGTCGCGCACACCGGCTGGCGCCTGCGACGCACCGCTACCACCGTCACGGTTGCCAGTCGCAGACGAGCTACCGGCGGCTGAGCTCTTCGCAGCGGCATTCGAGCTGCTCGCTGGGCTCGACGCTGCCGTATGCGAGCCACTGGATGTCGCACCGGAGTTGCTCGACGAGGCTGCCGAGGACGACCCCGAATCAGTCCCGCCTTCAGCAGCGGCGAGACCGGCCGAGCCCAACGCGCCGACGCTCACCCCGAGCGCTATCGCACTCGCACTGAGCCATATCCGTGCACCGCGCGTCCGCCGGGACGCTGCCCCGCTACGCCCAACCAATGCAACCCCGAATGCCCGCATCGTCTCCCCACTCACGCGTCGCCCCACCCCCGAATAATTGACGCCCACGAAAAACGCAGGACCCGGCTGGAGCTTAAATCACGCACCGAAGGTTCGCTAGCTAACGAACTCGTGTTTCTAGATGGTTGCCACTGCTCTCGGTCGACTAACGATGGAGTAGCGCGGAGGCAGCGATTCCGAGTGCCACGGCGGGGGGTGATCACCGACATAGAGGGAGCCGTACTGCGGCTCACCCGAACAGACCTGACTCGCGCAGGCTCGCTCCGTACGCGTTGAGATCGGCGGCGAAGAGCCGGGGTTGCTCGAAGGCGGCGAAGTGACCGCCGCGGTCCTGATGTGCGTAGTGCACCAGGTTGTAGTGCTTTTCCGCCCAGACCCTTGGCGTCTGGAGGATTTCGCACGGGTACACCGCATAACCGGTCGGGACGTCGACCCGACCCTGCCACGGACTCAGCGCACCGGTGCCGGCCCGGGCCGATTCGCAATAGAGGCGCGCGGCCGACGTCGCGGTGCGCGTAAGCCAGTACATCATCAGGTTGTCGATCAGCCGGTCGGTGCTGACCGGCATGCCGTCGCGGGTATCGCACCACGCGGCGAACTTCTCCAGGATCCACCCGGCCAGACCGATCGGCGAGTCGTCCAGGCCGAAACCGACGGAGTGAGGCCGCGTCGACTGCACGTCCATGTACGCGGTGCCGTCGGCGACCTGAGCGGATGTCCGGACGATGGCGGCGATCTCGTCCTCGGTGACGCCGTCCATCGCGTCCGAGGCACCTTCTAACGGCAACGCGAACAACATGTTGGTGTGAATGGCAACGACATTCGGTGTGAAATGCTCGCCGAGGTATCGCGTGACCAGCGCGCCCCAGTCGCCGCCCTGGGCGACATAGCGGTCGTAGCCGAGCTGAGCCATGACGTCGGCGACCGCGGCGGCGACCCTGGCCACGTCGATCCCCCGCTCACTGGTCGGTCCGGAGAATCCGTAGCCGGGTATCGACACGACGACGAGGTGAAAGCGGTCGGTGAGCATGGGCAGTGCGTCAAGGAACTCGACGATGGACCCGGGCCAGCCGTGGGTGAGAACCAGCGGGATGGCGTCGGGGTCGGCTGACCGAGCGTGCAGAAAATGCACTCGCTGCCCGGCGGCGACGGTGGTGAACGAACCCCACCCGTTCAGTTCGGATTCCGTTCGCCGCCAGTCGTAACCACCGGTCCATCTCTCGATCACCGTGCGCAGGAAGGCCTGGTCGGTCCCGTAGTCCCCGCCTGCCCCGTCGATCTCGGCAGGCCAGCGGGCCGACTCGAGCCTGCGCTGCAGATCATCGAGTTGGTCCTGCGCAATGGCGATGGGGTAAGGCATAACGGTGACAGTGGTGAACATGGTTCAGCGCGCTCCGCGCACCAGCCGACCGGGACGCGCACCGGTGTCGGCGCCATGACGCCGCGTCACGACTCCGCTGACGATGGTGGCGTCGTAGCCGGACGCGCCCTGGACCAACCGGTGACCACCCGCGGGCAGGTCGTAGGCCATCCGAGGGGCGTGCAGTGTGAGGGCTTTCATGTCGATGACGTTCATGTCGGCCTTCTTTCCGACGCCGATGACCCCGCGGTCGTTCAGACCGAACAGCGCCGCGGTGTCGTGCGCCTGCTTGCGGATGACGTACTCCAACGGCAGCGTGTCGCCCCGATGACGGTCCCGCGCCCAGTGCGTCAACAGGAACGTCGGATACGACGCGTCGCAGATCATGCTGCAGTGCGCTCCTCCGTCGGACAGTCCCATCACGCCCGCGGGGTGGGTCATCATCTCGCGGATCGCATCGTGATTTCCGTTGGAGTAGTTGAACATCGGGAACATCAACATGTTGCCTGCGTCGGCTTCCAACATGAGGTCGTACATCGCCGCCAGCGGATCCTGTCCCCGCTGCCGCGCGATGGTGGCCACCGTGTCTTCGTCGGTAGGTTCGTAGTTGGGTGGCTCCCCGAGGTAGTACAGCCGCTCCGTGACGTTCTGTGCCAGTGCGAACATGCCGTCGAACAGCTTGGTCGGATCGATCGGCAGATCATCCTCAGACAGGATTGCTTGCCGCACAGCGGGTTCAGCCAGCCGCTGGGCAAGCTCCTCACGGGAGCACTCGGCCTTCAGGCGCCGATAGGTGGGGCGGTGGGTGAAGGCGTGGTGCCCGGGGAAACCGAGCAGCATGCCGAACGGGCGAGCGGCAATCTGCGGGTGCAGCCGGCTGCCCGCCTCGTGTGCGGCCGCCGAGATGTCGAGTTGTTCGCGCCACAGGTTCGGGTCGGCGTCGACCTGGATCAACGCGAAGCTGAGCGCGCAATCGATCTCGGAGCCGAGCCGCCGCATCCACTCCAGCTCCTTCTTCGGTGCGACGATGTCCTCCCCCGCCGCGCCCTGCGGGGCGAGTTCGAACACGCCCGCCCCACCGGCAGCCATGGCGTGGCCGAGGGCGAACAGTTCATCCTCGGCCGCATACGTCCCCGGGACGGGCTCGCCGTCCATCGCGCGGTGCGCGATGGTGCGCGACGACGAGAAGCCCAGTGCGCCGGCCTCCGCGGCTTCGCGGACCAACCGGCTCATCGCGGCGATGTCGTCCGGGGTGGCCGCTTCGTTGCGGGCTCCGCGCTCACCCATCGCATACGCCCGTACTGTGCCATGCGCAATCTGACTGCCGAAGTCGACGGCGAGTTCTCGCTTGCCGATCACGTCGAGGTACTCCGCGTAGGTCTCCCAGCCCCACGTCATGCCCTCGGTCAGCGCCGTTCCCGGAATGTCCTCGACACCCTCCATCAGCGCGATCAGCCATTCCTCGCTGCCCGGCCGCACCGGCGCGAAGCCGACGCCGCAATTGCCCGCCACCACGGTGGTGACCCCGTGATTGCTCGACGGTTCCAACACGCTGTCCCAGCTGACCTGACCGTCGTAGTGGGTGTGGATGTCGACGAAACCCGGCGCCACGATCTTGCCCGTGGCGTCGATCGTCTCGGTGGCGTTGCCCTCCAGCGGTGGATCGGACGGTCCGCGACGACGGATCTCGACGATCTTGCCGTCCTTGACCGCCACGTCCGCTGTGAATCGGTCGGCGCCCGTGCCGTCCACCACGGTTCCGCCGGTGATCTTCAGGTCGAACACGTTTCCTCCTCGCGGACGGCGTCGGCCGGTTCTTTGTTCCTGTAACGCCGTTACAGGGCCGAATGTAATAGCGTTGCGGAGCGCCCGGACCGTTTCGCCCGAACGTCGGGGCCGCGACTTTCCGACGACGGGGGTGACACCGATGACGCCGCCGCTCCGTAAACCCGCTGGCGATCCGGGCGTCAACCCGGAACTGATCCTGAAGGCGGCGGCGGAGCTGATCGAGGTCGACGGGGTGAAGGCACTCACCATGCGCGGACTCGCCGAGCGACTCGGCGTGGCGGTCACGTCCATCTACTGGCACATCGGCGGCCGGGACCAACTGCTCGACAGTCTCGTCGAGCGACTACTCGGCGAACTGTCCAACCTGCCCGTCCAAGGTGACAACGCGAAAGAACGCATTGCGTCACTTGCCCGTTCGCAACGCCGTGTACTGATCGAGCGCCAGCACCTTCTCAGCATCGCTCATGAACGCGACCGCACGCCGCAACTGTTCCTGCCCATCGAGCGGGCCCTTGCGGCGCAGCTGGCCGAACTGGGAGTGGCCGGAAGCGACGCGGCGCTCATCCTGCGCGCGGTGCAGGTGCACGTCATCTCGTCGGCGGTGATGCAGTTCTCGGCAGTACGCGGGGCCAAGCACGTCGAGAAGGACCCGTCACTGTGGTCGGACGCCTTGGCCGACCGGGCCCTCGCCGAAGCCCTCCAGGCTCCCACCGACTACGACGCGGTGTTCGAGTACGCACTGGACGCGCTGCTGGCGACGCTGCGCACGCCGGACTGACCGCTCCGCAGCGCAACTCGTCACCCTGCCGTCGACGTGGTCACACCGCGGTCCGGCCGCCGTCGACCGACAGCGCGCCGCCGTGCACGAAGCTGGCCGCGTCGCCGGCCAGGAATGCCACGGCCGACGCGATCTCGTCGGGGTCGGCCACGCGGCCCGCCGGCGCTTGCGCGGCAAGGGCGTCGAGCGCGCCGCCCAGTTCGGCAGAGCCCGGGGTGCGCGTTGGTCCGACGGTGACCGCGTTGACTCGAACGCCCCGCGGTCCGTATTCGGCAGCCCAACTCTTGGTCAAGAACAGAAGCGCAGCCTTGGTGGCCCCGTAGACGGACATCCCGGGCAACGCCAGCTGGCCCGCCATGCTGGCGACGTTGACGATCGCCCCTCGGCCCGCTTCCGCCATCGCGGGCGCCAGCGCGCCGACCAGGAAGTAGGGGGCGGTGAGGTTGGTCGCGATGGTCGCGTCGAACCCGTCCTCGGGCATTTCCGCTGTCGGACCGATGATTCCAATGGCCGCGTTGTTGACCAGGACGTCGACGTGTCGACCCGCGACCTCTCGAGCCCGGGCGGCAAGATCCTTGGCTGCGGCGGCGCCACCGCCGAGGTCGGCCCGGATGAAGTCGGCGCGCCCGCCAGCTTCGCGGAGGTCGCCGACGACCCGTTCGCCCCGGCCGGTGTCGCGCCCACAGACCAGTACGTGGGCTCCACGTCGGGCCAGCGCCGTTGCGATCGCGGTGCCGATACCGCTCGTTGAACCCGTCACCAATGCTGTCGATTCCGTCATGTCAGATGTCATACGTCGGACGGTAGCGAGAACTTTCTGGACTTACGAATCCAATTCAGTTCGACGCCAACGCCTTTGATTCAGAACGCCTCGCCTGCAGGCAGCCGACGAGGGCGTCAAGAGCGGATTGCAGAGGTTGCGCGTCACGGTTGAGCTGAGTGAGCACGAGCCCACCGATGGCGGTCGCCAACGTCATGGCGGCAAGAGAATCGGGATCGACGTCATGGTCGGCGTACAGCGTCCGGTAGCCGGCACGAATGCCGTCCTCATACCGGCCAAACACCCTCGCGATCTGCGCAAGCGCGTCGACGTCGAGATCCATCACACCGGTGCCCAACGTTGCGACGGGACAACCACCTTCGCACCCGGACTCACGTTGCCCATCGACGAGACGTTGCCCCCAGGTCCGCACGGCGTCGACGGAGTCGAAACCGCCCGACATCGATCCGCCTTCGGCCGACAGGGCGACCTGACGGTCGACGACGGCGGATATCAGGGCGCGCTTGTCGGTGAAGTAATGGTAGATCTGCGAACTGCTCACGTTCGCCTCGGCACGGACGTCGTCGAGGCTCACGCCAGTCACGCCGTGGCGGCCGATCAGACGGTCCGCAGCCTCCACTATCCGCTGCCGAGTGCGCTGCCCCTTCGCAGTGAACCTCGGCGCCCTCCTAGGCCTGGCGACGTCGACCATCTCCACCTCCGGTATTGACTCAAACTTAGGTACGTTGTACGTATTATAGGTACAGCGTACGCGTACGGCGCGCTCGCGGACGAGGCAGAGAAGGCGGCATGGCGACTACGATCGACACCAGCTTCGACTCAGATGGCACCCGGTGTGCGGCCTGGCTGACCCTTCCCGACGGCGCCGGCCCACACCCGGCACTCGTGCTCGCTCACGGCCTCGGGGCAACTCATCAGATGATGCTGCGCCAGTACGAACAAGCCTTCGCTGCAGCGGGTTTCGTCACTCTGGCATTCGACTACCGCTCCACGGGAGCGTCGGAGGGAAGCCCCCGTCAACGCCTCTCCATGCGGCGCCAACACGCCGACGTGGCGGCCGCCGTCGACTTCCTCAGGGCCGACTCCCACGTCGACTCCCGGCGGGTGGGGCTTTGGGGGACCAGCCTGGGCGCCATGCATGCGCTGCGCGTGGCCAGCGAACGCCGTGACGTCGCCGCCGTCGTGGTTCAGTGTCCGATCGTGCACGGTCCGGGCGCCGCGTTCCATCAGGGACTCGGACCGGTTATCCGGATGGCTCCCCCGATCGTCGAGGACCTCGCCCGCGCCGCCATCGGACGGAACCGCAGGTACATCCCGATCGTCGGAGCCCCGGGTAGCACGGCGGTGGTAACGGCGCCCGGCGCGCTGCAAGGCTGGAACTCGACGTCACCGCAGGACTCCGTGTTCGACAACCGGATCGCCGCGGCCGACGCACTCGGGCTCGCAGTAATCAGCGCGAAGCGCAGGGCTGCGAAGATCGTTGCCCCACTCCTGATTTGCATGTCGTCCAACGAGAATCTCATGGCCGTCAAACACGTCTACGACGTGGCCGGCGCCGCCCCGAGGGCCACTGTGCGGTCCTACGAGGGCGACCACTTCGAGATCTACCACCCGCCGCTGGTGTCCACGTTGATTGCCGATCAGACAGCCTTCCTTCGAAGGGAACTTCGTGTCGAGCCGTGACCTTCTCAGACGGCACGACCACGACTTCGTGGACTTCGCCCGCTCCCTGACCCCCGCGGAGTGGACGCGGCCGAGCCTGTGCTCGGAGTGGACGGCTCATGACGTGCTCGCCCACCTCGTCGTCGGATACAGCATGCCGGCACCGTCGCTCTGTTGGGCGATGGCGACACGTCGGATGAACTTCAACAGAACCAATACATCTGTCGCGCAACGCCTTGCACGCCGTCGCAGGACCGTTGAGCTGATCGACTCCTTCGAAGTACTCATCGACGACCCGCGGGGCATCGGCAGACTCTTCCCGCCCACGCTGCTGCTGGGTGACCACGTCATTCACCGCCTCGACATCGCCCTGGCGCTGGGCAAACCGCCTGAAATGCCCGACGAGATAATCGACGGCGTCCTCGACACCGAGGTCGGCTTACCCAATCCGTTCGTCCCTGCCAAGCGAAACTCATCGGGACTGACGCTTCGCGCCACCGACACCGGTTGGACGTCGACCGCCGACGGCGACGGCCGAGGCGTGGTCGAAGGCCGAGCGGCCCACCTCGCATCGGCATTGGCGGGACGCCCCCACGCCCTCGAGTTTCTCTCCGGCGACGGAGTACCCACTCTCAGCTCCCGGGTCGCACGACGCCGCCACGTCAAATGAGACGTATGCCCCTGACAGCCGCGCGGTTCCACACGGCGCTCCTCGTCAGGATGTCAGTAGCGGTGGCACAGACCCATCACGAGACTGATCAGGAGAATCGGAGTACCACCAATCGGCGCTGCCTTCAAGTGGCGGATGAGCTGCACGGCAACGCGATTCGCATCCACAAACGACAGCCCGTAGTAGTCCAGGTATCAGCGAGAGTCGTCGGATCCATCGAAAGCTGGTGTTTACATGACAGATCAAAGAACCGTCCACGCCGCCACCTACGAGCTGCTGCGTACGCTCGGTCTGACAACGGTGTTCGGGAACCCCGGCTCGACCGAACAGACGTTCCTGCAAGACTTTCCGGACGACTTCACCTACGTGTTGGCGTTGCAGGAGGCGTCCGCACTGGCGATGGCCGATGGCTTCGCGCAGTCCACTTGCAAGCCGGCTCTGGTCAACCTGCATACCGCCGCGGGCGTGGGCAACGCGATGGGAAGCCTGGTGGCTGCCTACCGCGCAAACACCCCGCTGATCGTCACGGCTGGACAGCAGACCCGCGAGATGTCGCTGTGCGACCCCTACCTGAACAACAGGGCTGCGACGGTGTTGCCCACGCCCTGGGTCAAGTGGGCGTACGAGCCCGTTCGCGCCGAGGACGTGCCCGCGGCGTTCATGCAGGCCTACGCCGTCGCCGTGCAGCCGCCGGCCGGACCGGTGTTTCTGTCCGTGCCGCTGGACGACTGGCAGAAGTCAGCCCTTGGCCCGGCAACGGTGCGGACGGTCAGTCAGCAAACCTCGCCAGATGCGCTGCGGCTGAACGTGTTCGCCGAGCGGATCAACCGGGCGGAGAACCCGCTGCTGGTTCTCGGACCTGAGGTGGACCGCGCCGGCGGGTGGAACGCCGGCATCGCGTTCGCCGAGAAGCTTGGGGCACCCGTGCGCGCCAGCGCCCTGACCGACCGAGTGTCGTTCCCAGAAGACCACCGGCTGTGTGCGGGCCCGATGCCGATGACGATCGCCGGGGTCAACCAGGTGATCCATGGGCATGACCTCGTCATCGTGATCGGTGCGCAGGCGTTCCGCTACTACCCCTTCGTCGCAGGCGAGTACCTGCCAGAGGGGTCCGAGCTCATCCAGGTCACCGCCGATCCTCACCTGGCTTCGGTAGCCCCGGTCGGCGACAGCCTCCTCGGCGACGTTCGGCTGGCTTTGGAACAGCTGGTCGAATTGGTCGACGAACCAACTGGTCGGCCCATGAACCCACCTTTGAAGCGGGATCGGGCCGTGCGGTCCTCGGCACCGTCGGAGCCCCTGACCGCCGACGAGGTCTATGCGACGCTGCGCACGGTCAAACCCCACGATGCCGCGGTGGTCATGGAGTCGACGTCGACGATGGCCGAACTCCTGCAGTGGCTACCCACCACGCGGCCCGGCAGCTTCTTCGCCACCGGAAGCGGGGGCATCGGCTGGGGCGTTCCCGGAGCCGTTGGCGTGGCGCTCGGCGACCGTGAGCGTGGCGTCAAGCGTCATGTCGTCGCCACCATTGGCGACGGTTCGTTTCAGTACTCGGTGCAGGCAATCTGGACGGCCGCCCAGCACGAGTTGCCGATCATCTTCGTGGTGCTGCGCAACGGGGCCTACGCCATCCTCAAGTCGTTTGCCTTGCTGGAGAACACACCGGGGGTACCCGCGCTTGATCTTCCCGGCTTGGACATCGCGGCACTGGCAACGGGTTTCGGATGCCGTACGGCCAACGTCGACACCACCGACGAGCTGGCGCGAGAGTTCACAGCCGCACTGCAAGCGGACGGCCCGACCGTGATCGTGGTCCCCACCCAACCAGAGCTGCCGCACCTCGGCTGAGGAGACCGCCATGCACGCCATCGAAATCACCGAAACGGGCGGCCCAGACGTCCTGACCTACGTCGAACGTCCGATCCCAACGCCCGGCCGAGGCCAGATCCTCGTCAAAGCGGAGGCGATCGGCGTCAACTTCGTCGACACGTACTTCCGCTCTGGACTGTATCCGTGTGCGTTGCCGTTCATCGTCGGCAATGAAGTGAGCGGCACCGTCGCCGCGGTCGGTGAGGACGTCACGTCGGTCCGAGTCGGTGACCGGGTCGCCAGTGCAGATGCGCAGGGGGCGTATGCCGAGTACTGCGTCGCGGCTGCCGATCTGACGGCACGCGTGCCCGACGCCATCCCCTCGGACACAGCGGCATCGGCATTGCTGAAGGGCCTAACTGCACACTTCCTGTTCAAGTCGGTCTACCCGGTGGCCCCGGGTGACGACGTCTTGGTGCACGCCGGCGCCGGTGGTGTCGGACTGATACTCACGCAGTGGGCAACCGCCCAGGGCGCCCGGGTCCTGACGACGGTGTCCACGCCCGCCAAGAACACGCTGTCGCGCGCGGCGGGAGCGGCTGAAGTCTTGGACTACCCCGTTGACCCAGGGCAGTTTGGCGCAACGGTGCGCGCGCTTACCGGCGGTGACGGGGTTGCGGCGGTCTTCGACGGGGTCGGCAAGTCGACGTTCGACGCGAGCCTGGCCAGCCTGGCGGTACGGGGCACCCTGGCACTCTTCGGTGCCGCGAGCGGCCCCGTGCCGCCGGTTGATCCGCAGCGATTGAACGCTGCGGGCTCGGTGTACCTCACCCGTCCCATGCGGACTCACTTCAACCGCTCCTACGATGAGTTCTCCTGGCGTGCTGGGGAACTGTTCGATGCGATATCAGCAGGAATCGTGAAGGTAACCACCGGTGAGCGCTACCACCTCGAAGATGCCGCTGCGGCCCACCGCGATCTCGAGGCGCGTCGAACGCATGGCTCGACGGTGCTGATTCCCTAGACGGTGGACCTGACGGCGCTTGACGATCCGACCACCCTTGCCGTTCCGTCACGCTTCAAAGCGGTTCGGGCTCATTGCATTTTGGAAACTCGACGCCGAACCGGACGCTGCTCGGCGGAGGCGATTCCCTGGAGAAGGATCTCGAGGCCGCGCCGGAAGTCCTCCGCTGCAGTCGAGCGATCGCTGACCTTCGCCAAAGCGGCGATGTGGGGATACTCGTCGCCGGCGAGCTCGCCGATCCGCGCGGCACCAGCGGCGTTGGCCTCGTCGTGGGCTGGCGTGCCCGCGAAGTTGCCGGCGAATTCAGCCTGCGCCGATCCGGTCACCATGGCCAGGATCGCCCGAAACGCGGCCAGGACGTCGTCCTCGGTCAACCGCGACCGGGACAACGCGGCGATCATCCGTTCCGCCGGGGCCAAGGCGGACACCGCCACCGACCGACGCATCAAGATCATGGGGATGGCGTTGGGGTGTGCACGCAACACCTCCCACAGAGCAGTCGCCGTCGCGGTGAGATCGGCGCGCCAGTCATCGGTGGGGTCCGGCAGCGACAGCGAGTCCATGATCGCGTCGACCACCAGGTCTTCGAGGCCCTCACGGCCCTTGACGTAGTTGTACAACGTCATCGGACCCGTGTTCAGCTGCGAGGCCACGGCGCGCATGCTCAGACCCGCGACCCCGTCACGCTCGACGATGCGTAGCGCGCACTGGCCAATCTCGTCGACGGTGAAGCGAGCCCGCACGTCGCACCAGCCTTCCATCCGACGAACCCGGTCAACTTGGAAGTACAGCGTACGTGTGCGCCAACGGCGAAGAGTTCGGACGTGTCCCGGCCAGGAATTCCCCTAGTGGCGGTGCTGGGGTTACATTGAAGGCGACCCACACGGGAGTGCACGCCAAGTGCGCTGAGAGGACGGCTGGCGCCGTCGACCGTACGAACCTGACCGGGTAATGCCGGCGTAGGGAGTGAAATAGATGAGTACCGACATCGTTTCCGATCGACCCACCAGCAGGCCGCGGAGTTACCGGTGGCGCGTGGTCGACATCGTCGTGGCCAGCGTGCTGGCCGTCGCGGCCGGGCTGGTGTTCGTGCTGTGGAACATCGCCTCCAACCCGATCGGCGCTCCCCTCGGCGCGGTGCTGCCCGGTCTTCAGGCCCTGCTTGGCGGCGGGTGGCTGTTCGCCGGCGTCCTCACCGCCCTGGTGATCCGCAAGCCGGGCGCCGCGCTATACGGGGAGATGGTCGCCGCCACCGTCTCGGCCCTCGTCGGCAACCAATGGGGCGTGCTGACATTGGAATCGGGCTTGGTGCAGGGTCTAGCCGCCGAGCTGGTGTTCGCGGTGTTCCTCTACCGCGCGTGGAACCTGCCGGTCGCGGTGTTGTCGGGCGCGGCGGCCGGCCTGGCGCTTGCGATCAACGACTTGATTCTCTGGTATCCCGGTTCCGCGGCGACGTTCTCGGCGATCTACGTCGTGTCGGCGATCGTCTCGGGTGCCCTGATCGCCGGTGCCCTGTCCTGGTTCGTGGTCCGTGGCCTGGCGAAGACCGGTGCGCTGTCACGCTTTCCGTCCGGCAGAGTGGGGTCACAGCCCAACCTGGCGCGATGAGCGTCCCGCCGCCGCAGTCCGGCGGTGTCTCGGTCACCGCGCAGGACTGGCACTGGCGTCACGCCGGCCGCGCACGGTGGGCGCTAAAGGGCCTCAACCTGGCGATCGAACCGGGCGAACGGGTGCTGCTGCTCGGCGCCAGCGGCTCGGGGAAATCGACTCTGCTGCAAGGGCTTGCGGGCCTGCTCGACAGCAACGAGGACGGCGACGAGACCGGACGACTCCTCGTCGACGGGGCGCCCCCGGCCAGCCGCCGCAGTCGGATCGGGATGGTGCTGCAAAATCCCGACTCCCAGGTGATCCTGTCGCGCGTCGGTGACGACGTGGCGTTCGGCATGGAGAACTTCAACGTCGAGCGCGCCGCCATCTGGCCGCGCGTGCGCCGGGCGTTGGCCGCCGTCGGCCTCGACCTCCCGCTGACGCGAGAGACGTCGGCACTCTCGGGCGGTCAGCAACAACGACTGGCGCTCGCCGGCGTGCTCGCCATGAACCCCGGTCTCATCCTGCTGGACGAACCCACGGCCAACCTCGACCCGGCGGGCGTCGCCGAGGTTCGGGACGCCGTCTCCGCGGCCGCCGCGGAGACCGGCGCGACGCTCGTCGTCATCGAACACCGCACGGCGGTATGGCTTCCCGTGGTAGACCGCGTGATCGTCCTCGGCGACGACGGTCGGGTGGTGGCCGACGGGCCTCCGGAGGACACCCTCGGCAGGCAGCGGGACATGCTGCGGCGGGCCGGCGTCTGGGTACCCGGCACCGGGTTGCCCACGATCACGCGCCACCACACTCCCGGCTCCCCGCTGCTGAACGCCGCCAACCTTGCGGTCGGCTACCGCGCGGGCGACGGCTCCCACGACCTCACCTTCGAAATCAACCGTGGCGCAATCACCGTCGTCACCGGTCCCAACGGCACCGGCAAGTCCGCGTTGGCGTTGACCCTCGGCGGGCTGCTGCCGCCGCGGGGCGGGGCGCTCACCGCCGACGAGACGTTCGCACCGGCACCGCGCCGCACGGTACCCGTCGAGTGGAAGTCGCGGGAGCTGCTCACCCGCATCGGCAGCGTGTTCCAGAATCCCGAACACCAATTCCTCACCGCCACCGTCCGCGACGAGCTGGCACTCGGCCCGCGCGCGCTGAAGAAGGACGAGGCCGCGGTCGCCGACATCTGCGATTCACTGCTGGAGAGGTTGCGACTCACCCACATTGCCGACGTCAACCCGTACACCCTCTCGGGCGGTGAGCAGCGTCGGCTCTCGGTGGCGACGGTCCTGGCCACCGCACCCGGGCTGATCATCCTCGACGAGCCCACCTTCGGTCAGGACCGCAACAGCTGGGAAGAACTGGTGCGCCTGCTCGCCGAGATCGCCGACGACGGGGCCGCAGTCGTCGCGATCACCCACGACCTCGACTTCGCCGCCCTGCTCGCCGACCATCGGGTCGAACTGGGTTCGTGGCACGTCGGGTCGGTGGCGTCGTGTTGAGCACCGTTACCGCGGCGTCGAATCGGCTCACGGGGGTCAACCCGGTCGCGAAGCTCGCGGCCGCGTTGGTCATCGCGGTCGGCCTGGTGTTGAGCATCGACTGGGTGTCGGCATTGACCGCGCTGATTCTCGAGATGATCCTGCTGCTGGTGCTGCGAGTCCCGTTGCGCACCTTGTTCACTCGCGCGGCGATGGTGACGCTCGCCGCCGCGCTGACCGCCGTCACCATCCTGCTCTACGGCGAGTCCCGCGGCACGGTGCACTGGCACTTCCTGCTCATCACCGTCAGCGACGGCTCGATTGCGTTGGCGGTGGCCACCTTTCTGCGAGTCCTCGCCATCGCCCTGCCGTCGGTGCTGCTGTTCGTCGACACCGAACCCACCGAGCTCGCCGACGGGCTTGGGCAGGTGCTGCGCCTGCCCGCCCGGTTCGTCCTCGGCGCTCTGGCCGGTGTGCGCCTGGTCGGACTGCTCGGCCAGGACTGGCGTTACCTCGGCTACGCGCGCCGGGCCCGCGGCGTAGCCGACCAGGGGCGCGTCAAACGTGCTGCCGGACAATCCTTCGCCCTGCTGGTGTCCGCAATCCGGCGCGGGTCGACGTTGGCCACCGCGATGGAGGCACGGGGCTTTGGAGCGCACCCAACGCGCACCTGGGCGCGCCCGTCACCGTTCGGCCGTCGCGAAGTGGCACTGATCTGTGCGGCGTTCGTCATCGTCGCGGTGGCGATCGCGACGTCGGTCGCGACAGGGCATTGGAACCTCATTGCGACTCGATGACGTCGCCCGCGAGCTGTCCGAGACCGGTGCGCGCACGGTCCTGATCGACGGCAGGTCCGGTTCGGGCAAGACGACGCTCGCCAAACACCTTCGGCGACTGTGGGACGGAAGCCAGATCCTGCGACTCGACGACGTCTACCCAGGATGGGACGGCCTGGCCTGGGCCGCGGACCACGTCACGACTGAACTGCTGGCGCCGCGCGACGACGGGCGCCCTGGCCGGTGGCGCAGCTGGAACTGGGTGCGGGACGTCCCGGGCCGCTGGCATGCCGTCGACCCCGCGCAACGGCTGATCGTCGAAGGCGTCGGCGCGCTGAACGCCGGAAGTCGCGCCCTTGCCGATCTCGGGATCTGGGTCGACACCCCCGACGACGAACGCAAGCGACGCGCAATGCTCCGCGACGGCGACACCTACCGACCGCATTGGGATCGGTGGGCCGCCCAGGAGGACGCCTACATCGCCCGCGACGACCCGCGGTCGGTCGCCGACTGGGTGGTCACGGAGGCGCCGGACGGGCTGCTCTGGAGCCAAGCGGGTCCGGTGCGCGAGTGAGCCTCTTGGCGCTGGCGACTGTGCGTACGTAGCCGCGTTGAACGGGAATCACGTCTGCGGTGGACGTGCCTCTGAGCCTGGTTCGACGATGAAGCGTCGATGCAGTTCCGTGGTGAGCTGGTGGATCTGATTGGTCAGATCAGTGTTGGCATGGAGTTCGAGTTCCTGCGCCTGAAAGTCGTGGTCGGCCTTCTCCTGTTGGAACGCCCCCTGACGGTTCTGACCGATCATCACGAAGGCCGTCAAGAAGATCGACTCCAGTGACACCACCAATGTCAAGGTCGGCCACGGATTGCGCTCCAGCAGAACCATCCACACGGCGAAGACTGCGGCATGCAGCGAGACGAACGGCATCGAGCCGGCAAACGCGGTTATGCGATCAGCGACCCGCAGTTGGAGGTCGGCGCGTCGGTGCAGGGCTTGGGCCACCACGGCGGGATGCTGCGGTCGAATGCCACCCGTGAGACGTCGCCGTGACGATGGTGGTGGCGACGCTACGCATTCCGGCGCCGGCTTCTGGTCAGGCATCGGTTGGCCCCGCCGGTCTCATCGGAGTCCGCCGGCGTTCCGGTCCGCCTCGACGTCGCGATCGACGTCGTGGGCCATGAACCCCGCCGCGACTTCCCCAATGCCGTGGATCATCGCTCCGGCCGCGACCCATGTCACCAGGACCACTACGGACACGCTCCAGGAAGCCGCGGCCCAAAACCCGATGACCAGCTCGGCCAGACCGGCCAGCAGGAGCAACCACCAACCTGGCATGCTGCTCGCCGAGATCGCCTTCGCAATGTCGAGGACACCTCGGAACACGAAGTAGAAGCTCATCACCGCCGCCAAGCTGATGAAGGTCTCACCCGGTTGCATGAAGGCCAACGCGGCGACCACGGTGAACAACGCAGCCAACAACCAATGGACGACGCGCCAGCCCTTGCTGGCGATCGCGCCGGTGGCCACTTCGTTGGCCGCTGCCAGCAGACAGTAGACACCGAAGAGCACCGCTACGGTCGCCACGGTGGTGACGTTGAAGCGCAGGATGACGACGGCGAGCACGATCCATGTGATCCCGGCGACCAACAGCCACCACCAGTGGCGTGTGGTGGTGTGCACGAAGTCGAGGACGGGGTGTGAGGCGGTGATGGACATGATTCCTCCAGTTGTGTCGTGGGTTGGGTAGGTCGGATGTTCAGGCGCTGGTGCTTCGCGCACGAGGTCAGGAGTTGACTGCAATCTTGAAGATGAGGGACCTCAGTGCGCCGAACGCTCCGTGTCCACCGATGTACAACCGTTTGGCGTCATATCCGGCAACGTCTTTCATGTTCTCTCCGCCGAACCGCGCCGGGGCGTGCCCGTCGATCACGGTGACGTCCGCCCCGAGCAATGCGTGCCTGATCTCGAGACGCTCGAGTCCGGCGGCCGTCGCGACCAATTCGCCGATTGAGCGACTCGTGTCGACGAGTGGGATGGCCGCGCAGTTGACCCCGTGCCCGTCGAGGTAGTCGTGGATCTCTTGGAGGGTCGCGTCGGCATCAACGACGAGACTGAGGTTTCCGAGGTTCACGGCAATGTCGCGGTTACCACCCGTGGTCAGGACGGCAACTGGATCTGGTGTGAAGCTACCGGCAAGGGCTTGACGGACGGCGGCACCAAACTCGTCGGTGTCCGGCTCTTCTGGGGAGTGGTCCGGCAACATGATTCCTGGGTTGAGCAGGCCGGCCGGCTCGAATGCCATCTTGATCGAGCGCTGGGCGGCGATCTCTATGGGCGTGAAGCGCTTGGTCATGAACTGTCGCTTTTCGGTGCCGACACCATGTTCTCCGGTGATCGTGCCGCCCAAGGCGAGTGCCGCCTCGATGATCTCGTTGTTCGCCGCCTCGAGCGCTGAAGCGGCATTGGGGTTGTCCTTGTCGAAGAACGTCGTGGGGTGTAGGTCACCGTCTCCCGCATGCCCGGTGACGGCGATGAACAACAGACTGTCGGCGTGCCGGATTGCAGTGGCCTGAATGGCTTCTTGCATGTCGGGGATCTTCTCGCGGGGGACGGTGACATCGCCGATGAAGAAACCCTTGCCGCTCTGCTTGACCGAATTGGGCGCGTTCAGTCGGCCGAACCACAATGCCGTGCGGGCCTTTTCGTCCTCGGCGATGCGAACCTCGGTGGCTCGTTCGCGAAGCACCCGTTCCACGATCGGTTGGTCGTGGGCCACCTGTTCGGCGGTGCCGTCGACGTCGATCAGCACGATTGCGTCGGCGTCGAGTGGATAGCCAGTGTCGTAGAACTGCTGAAGCCCGGCGATGCCCTGCCGGTCCAACCATTCCACCGCTGCTGGGACGACTCCGCTCGCGATGACGGCGGCCACCGTGTCGGCGGCGGACCGGGCGGTGGCGAAAGACCCCATCAAGCTGTGGGTGACGTCGGGAATCGGGCGCAACGCCACGGTGACCTCGGTGACGATGCCGAGCGTGCCCTCTGAACCTATGACGACGCCAAGCAAGTCGGGGCCGGCATCGTCGGCGCTGAGGGTGCGGACGGTTCCGTCGGAGAGCACGATCTCAACGGCGAGGATGTGGTTGTAGGTGACGCCATACTTCAAAGCGTGTGGTCCGCCGGCATTTTCGATGACGTTGCCGGCGACGGTCGCCAGATGGGCGGACACCGGATCCGGTGAGAAGCACAGTCCGTGCGACTTGAGGCGCTCTTGCAGGTCCGAGTTGACGACGCCGGGTTCGACTCGGGCTCGACGGCCGTCCACGTCGACCTCGAGGATCTGGTCGAGACCGGAAAGGTCGAGCAGGACGCGGCCGGAGCCCGGCATCATTCCAGCAGAGCAATTGGACGCTCCACCGCGGGGGACGACAGGCACGTTGTGCTTGCGTGCGATCAGCATGATCGCGGCGATTTCGTGGCGGTCGCGGGGCCGCAGCAGGAGGTCCGCGGTTCCCCCAAATCCCCAGAAGTCGTGGCCGCGTTCGGTGAGAACGTCACGGTCGGTGGTGACGTCGCCGCGTCCGCCTACGACCTTCGCGAACTCGTCGATGATCGCCGCGTCCACATGGTTCACGTGTTCGGTTGCAAAGGTTGACATTTCGGTCCTTCTGAGTGTCGATGTATACGGGATCCGTCGACCGGAGTCAGGCGTGAACTGGCGTGGTGCTGACGTTGATGAGCGTGGGCCGGTTCCGGTCTGCGATACCGCCGTGCAGCAGCTCGGCAACGTCGTCGGTCGTCTTCGCCTCGTGTGCGTCGACTCCGTAGCTTCGTGCGGTCGCGACGACGTCCAAGCCAGGAAGATCGAGACCCGGCACCCCGGTCGCGTGTTCGATGACGCCGAATTCCTTGAGGATGCCGTACTCGGCGTTCGAGGCGACGACGATCGTCAGTGGAATTCCGTAGTGCGCCGCGGTCCACAGCGACGTGATCGCGTAATGCATCGACCCGTCGCCCATTGCCGCCACCACGGGGCGGTCAGGGGCAGCCAATTGCGCGCCGACGGCGGCGGGCAGGCCGAAGCCGAGGCCACCGCCAGCGGCGGTGAGGTGGGAGAACCGATGGCCGGGTCGTACGCAGTCGCCGATGGGGAATTCGTTGCTCCCCGCCTCGGTGACGAGCAGTGTGTCCGAGGGCAGGTGCAGCCCCACGGTTGACCACAGTGCTTGCGGTGAGAGCGGCGCGGTCACCGTCCCGGGATCGCCGATCGAGTCGCGCGGCGCCGGGGCGTTCCTTGCCGTCTGGCCTACCTGGGCCAGCACGGCTTCGGCAGCCGACCGCAAGTCGGCGACGATCGCTTCGCCGACCGGTGCGCGAGCGGCCTCGTCGGGATCGTTGGTGATGTGGATGAGGCTGGTGCCCTCTGGAAGATAGGGCCCGGGGATCTTTGGGTAGTAGCGGAAGACCGGTGCGCCGATGACCAGTACGAGGTCCCGGCCTGTGAGGGCCTTCGAAATCCAGCCAGCTCCGGGCGGGAGCGATCCGTGATAGAGCGGGTGGTCTTCGGGAAAGCCCGACAGACCCGTCAGCGGTGCGGTGAACACGATGGAACGGGTGCGCTCGGCCAACGCGATGACCGCATCCCAGGCGCCGAAGCGTTCAACGTCCCCGCCGACGACGATCGCCGGTGAGGCGGCGCGGTCGAGACGGGTCGCGATGTCGGCGGCCAGGTCGGTGGGGAAGCCACTGGCGTGGGTGACGGTGCGGGCGCCGACGACAGCGATGTCCGACGCTTGCTTGTCGGTCAGTTCGACGGCCATGTCGTCCATGGGCAGCGAGACGAAGACGGGACCACGCGGCGCGGTGTTGGCGATGTGGATGGCACGGGCCAGCACGGCTGGCACTTCGCTGGCGACGGCCGGTTCGGCGGACCACTTGACGAACGGTTTTGGGACGTTGGTGGCGTCGACGTTGGTGAGCAGGCACATCTGATTCTGCAGATCACGGCGTTGGTTGCCGGCGGTGACGATCAGCGGCGTCTTGTTGATGTAGGCGTTGTAGAGCGCTCCTTGGGCGTTGCCCATACCCGGCGCGGTGTGCAGGTTGACGATCGCCGGGCGTCCGGTGATCTGGGCGTAGGCGTCAGCCATGCCGACGGGAACCATCTCCTGCAGTCCGAGGAGGTAGCGGAAGTCGTCCGGAAACTCCTCCAGCAGAGTCAATTCCGATGATCCGGGGTTGCCGAACCACGTTGTCAGGCCGTGGTGTCGAAGCAGATCGATCACGGCGTGGCGGACGGTGCGAGCCGCTCGTGGCGATTCAGTGTTGGCTGTGGTCATGTGGATGTCTCCCTGTTGCGGCAGTGATCGCCGGCACGGCGTCCTTCTGGTCTGAACCCTGCGATGAACTGTCGTCCGACTGAGCGACATCGGCATCGGGTGAATGACTCGACGGCGCCCCCTGGCACGACGTGCACCCGTAGGCGATGGGGACCTCGTACGAATCAGCACTCGCGCATATCCCCGTCGGCGGACTTGCCCTGGCCGCGTCGCGAAGTCGGTGTTCGAGTCGTTTGACAGATGTGCGCCCGCACGCCGATGGGGACCGTGAACGTCGGTGATCGCACCGGGCAAAACACTTCGCGCCTGGCCGCCCTGAAAGGACGTCACGTTGACACAGGTGACCGTGGTGGGCGCCGGTCCCACTGGATTGACGGCCGCGGCCGCCCTTCTGGCTGCGGGCGTGGACGTTTCGGTCGTCGATGCCGCACCCGGCCCAGCCACCACGTCACGCGCCTTGGGACTGCAACCGCGGGGAGCCGAGGTGCTCAATCGGATAGGTGCGCTCGCGAATCTGCCCAATCGAGGTCTGGCCGGGTGGAATCTCGTGGTCGTGGCGGACGGCCAGACCTTGATCCACAGCCGTGTGGGTACCTCGGTGTCGGCGGAAGCGCAAAGCGGCCAACTGATTTCGCAGGTTGACATCGAGGCGGCATTGCGCGACCGCCTCACATGGCTGGGCGGCACCATCGAGTGGAACCGCCGGTTGGCCGGCATTGTCTCGCATGACGACCACGCGAATCTGACGTTTTCCGACGGCACCGAGCGGATCGTCGAATGGGTGGTGGGTGCCGACGGGGCCCACAGCACGGTCCGCACGGCAGCAGGGATCGACTTCCGCGGCGCGCCGCTGTTGGAGCGATTCCTGCTTGCCGACGTCCACGTCGACGTCGGCCGATCACGCGACACCATCTATGCGTGGTTCGACGGGGCGCGGTTCCTGGCCGCAATCCCGCTACCCGGTGCAGATCTCTGGCGACTGATGGCGCCAGAGGACGAAGGCGGCGCTGAGCTCGAAGGCGATGACATCGCCGAGCGGCTGGGTCAGCAGCTCGCGGCCGCTACGGGCGCGAGCATCCGCGCGGTGCAGTGGGCGTCGGCATTTCACATCCAGCGCCGCATCGCCGATCGGTATCGCAGCGGTCGACTCTTGTTGGCGGGCGACGCAGCACACATCCACAGTCCGGTCGGCGGGCAGGGCATGAACACCGGTATGGGTGACGCGGAGAACCTGGCGTGGAAGCTGGCGTTGATCGTCCAAGGCCGCGCCGACCACCGGCTGCTCGACTCCTACGAAGCCGAACGCCGACCCGTAGCCGAGGGGGTTCTCGAAATGACCTCGCGTGCAACAATGCTCGCGTTCGGCCACACGATGATGGCGACGACGTTACGCGATGTCGTCGTCGCACCGTTGGTACGGACGAGGTGGGTGCAGCGTCGAGCAACGCAGGCCATGTCTCAGCTCGACGTGAGCTACTCACGCGGCCCCCTTGGATCGGTGGGGCGACTCAGTTGGCCCCGTGGACTGGTCGCCGGAGACCGGGTTCCCAACCGACTCTGCACGCGCCGCGACGGCACCGCCGTGCGGCTACACGACACGCTGGGACCGGGATGGGCTCTCATCGGCACCGAGGCGTTGGTCGACATGGCGAGGGAGCGACTCGGCGACGTTGCATCGCTGCGAGGCGGAGCCCGCGGCAATGCCATGCTGGTTCGGCCGGACGGCCATCTCGGTTGGCGAGGATCGCGGCCCGCGGCGATGAGCGATTGGCTGGATCGATTGTGTGGGCCGCGAACGTCCTCAGCACGGGGAGGCCATGGACGGCGAGCAGGACGCGACATCTGATGCGCTTGGTCGTTTTCGGCGCAATCGGCGGTCCGGCACGACGCGGCCGCCATCCTCGTCGCATCCGCAGCCTAAGTCTGCGGTTGCTCGTTGGTCAGTCTGTCGAGAGCTTCGTGGAGCGCGGCGCGCGACGTGACCCCCAGCAGGGGAAAGATCCGGTAGAGGTGCCCCCCGACGGTTCGGTGCGAGATGTGCAGGCGCTCACCGATTTCGCGATTGGTTAGCCCAACCGCTGCCAGCGCTGCGATCTCTCGATCCCTCGCACTCAGGTGCGGGCCGGCGGGACCACGCCAGGAATAGGTGGTCGAATGCGTCGCGCGCAGGCCTCTCGTCGCCCGGGCTGCCCACGGCTCCGCGCCGAGGCCTTCGAAGGTACGAAGCGCGGCGTTGAAGTGTCGGGACGCCTCTGCCGTCGACTGCATCCCGCGTAGGTGTTCGGCATGCGCCAACTGAACTCGGGCATAGTCGAATTGCCACCGCGTGGCGCCGGGGATCGCCAATGCCTCTTCGAACGATGCGCGCGCCCCGTCGTCAGGGCCGGCCATGGCGGCGCAGGCGGTGAAGATCAGCGCCAGTCGTGACGACAGCTCGGCGATGTTCGCTTGGCGCATGGCGTCCACGTGCTTGCGTGCCTGTTCTGCGCGGTTGGTCTTCACCGCTGCTTCGACCAGATCGAAGAAGACCCACAGGGCGTGCGGATTGTCGGGAGCCAACTGACCCGCGGTGCTGATCGTGCTGGCGTGTTGGTAGGCGCGATCGAAGTCTCCGTCGGCCGACGCGCTCAGCGTGCGCAGGTGATGGGCAAAGGTCGCGGCGATCCCGGCGCCGGTCACGGATGCCATCTCGGAGAGACTGGCCGCAGCGGCTGCGCTGGTCTCAGCTTCACCGCGCGCGGTGGCCACCAACGCGCCGATGTAGTCCCCGAGCACGAACGAATATCGGCGATAGCCATGCCTGGTGGATAGGGCCACTCCTTCGGCGACTTCGGCGCGCGCCTCGTCCCAGCGCCCCGTGTGCCAGTCGTCGACGGCGCTCCCCACGAGGGCACTCAACGCCAACGCGACCGCGCCTCCGTCGCGTCCGTCACGGACGACGCGCCTGAGTGCCTCCCGGCACTGCGGAAGCCGGTCGAGGTATACGCACGCGATGTGGGTGCGAATCACCTCGACGGGGTTGTACTCGCCGGACAACTCGCCCACCGCGGCATCGACACGACACAACAGGGCAGGGTTCATGCGTACCGGATCACCAAAGCCGAAGCGACACAGCCTGAGCAGCACCGGGGGCTCGGGGAGCATCTTCGCCATCGCGGTGTCAACTGGCTCCCAGTCGTTTTCGCCGCGGTTTCGCATCCAGCAGATGACGATCAGTGAGTGGAGCGCATCGAGCACGGTGGCATCGGCGGGATCACGAGCACCCGGATGCTTCGTCAGCGCTGCAACCAGCAATCCGTATGCGGAGTCGACGTCGCATTCGGCGTTGAGGAGAATGTGCGCCGCGGCTACCGTCGCGGCCAGCGAATCCGTCAACGCCGGCTCGTCTTCCAACGCCACTGCCAGCGTCTCCGAAGCCGCGCGTAGGTCACCGGTGACGTCCGCGCGCAGCGTAGCTGCGTAGACCATCCGACGGCTTCGGTCCGCGGAGCCGGCGCTGATCCGGCTCGATCGGATCATCAGGTCAAGGGCGCGCAGCGAGTCGCCAGTGGCCATACTTCGATGGGCGGCGGTTTCGAGCGACGCGGCCACGTGCGCGTCGGGACCAATCGTGGCTTCGGCGAGATGGGTCGCCTCCCGGTCGGGGTGACCGGACAACGCCGACGCGAGGGCGTAGTGGGCTCTTCGGCGCTCGAGGTCATGGGCCAATCCGATGACCGTCGTTCGGACCATCGGATGGCAGAAGTCGACGGTGTGGCCGTCGGCTCGGATGGTGACCAGGCCGTCGCGCTCCGCCGGCGCGAGAGTCGACAAGACTCCTCCAGGAGCAGCGATGCCGAGGATGGACAGTTCGCCGCCGCTGTTGAGCGCCGCCAGAAGCAAGACCTCGCGCGTGGCCGCAGGCAGCGCTCGAATTCTCTCGGCGTACATCGACGCGAGCGGTTCGTTGAGTGCCGGCCACCGTCCAGTCGTCGCCAGGGCCGCCGACTCCCCGACGCCGGCTGTCCACCTGCCGAGCTCGAGGAGCGTTAAGGGATTGCCTTGCGCTTCGGCAAGGAGTCGTCGCTGCGTCCGTACGTCCAGACCGGGGAAATGCGATTCCACGAGTTCGGCAGCCGCCGTGTCGGCGAGCGCAGTAATGCGGTGCTGGGGCAAGCGTGTGCCATCCCAGAATCCGGTGACCGTGTCGGTGGCGGCAAGGAACTTTAGCCGGTGCGCGCCAGCCCGACGCCCCACGAAGGACAGCACGAGCGCACTGGCCGGGTCGATCCACTGCAGGTCGTCGATGATGACGGCGATCGGGTGCCGAGTTGTCTGCGCCGCCAATGCAGCCAGTACTGCGTTACAAGCATGCAAGGGAGTCGGAGTGTCCCCCGGTCCGAGCCCGAGCACGACCTGCAGAGCGTCCCGCAACGGCCCGCTGAGCGCGGCCAAGGTGTCGCCGCCAGGCCGGACGACGTCACTCAGGACTGAGTACATGACGTTCGTGGTCAACCGCGTGCCTGCGGCTCGTATCACCCGGTATCCGTACCGTCGCGCCCTCTGCGCCGACACGTCCAGCAGAGCTGATTTGCCCACGCCGGGTTGGCCCGTCAACAGAAGAGCGTCATCACCGCCAACGGCCCCGAGGAGGGTGTCGATGACGGCTATGTCCATGTCCCGGCCGAGGAGCGTCGTCACCGTTGGCCGCCTGATGGTGCGTCGGAGAGCCCTTCGATGGCCCTGCGTAACCCGGCGCGGGAGTTGACGCCCAACTTGGGCATCGACCGTTCGAGGTGGGCGCCCACTGTGCGATGAGATATCGCCAAGCGTTCAGCGATTGCCTTGTTGGTCAACCCGGTCGCGGCGAGCCGCGCAACTTGGAACTCTTGCGGTGTCAACGCGCCGACTCCCGATCCGTCCCGATTGCGATGACCGGTCGCGTCGAACTCTGCCTGACTACGCGCTCTCCACGTCGCCGCACCGATGACTGCGAAGTCTTGAACAGCCGTCTTCAGATGCGACCGTGCCTTGGTGATCATTCGATGCCGACGCAATCGCTCGCCGTAGACGAGGTTCAGGCGAGCCCGCTCCATCGGCCAGTCCGCCGCTCCCGGCATGGCCAACGCACGATCGAAGAGTTCGACGAAGTCCTCGTCCGAGGCAGTCATCGCCGTAGAGCCGGCGACGACCAGTGCCAGTCGAGACGAGACGAGCGCCACCTGCGAATCACGTAGGGCGGCGGCGTGAGCTGCTGCCTCCTTGGCATGTCCGGCTCGCACGGCGGCCTCCACCATGTCGAACGCGGCCCAGAGGGCATGCCCGACGTTCGATTCGAGCGTTCCAGGCGGGCTGACGGCCGACGCCAAGACGTATGCGTCCTCCCAATTGCCTTGCGTCAACGCCGAGAACGCGCGTACTTGGTACGCAAAACGCACTGCGCCGCCGGCACCGGACGACGACGCCCACCGCAACACCTCGGCAGTCACCTGCCGAGATGACGCGTCGTCGCCGCGGCCGGCAGCAAGCCAGGCGCCTGCAAGACGCAACGGCCACGATTGCAACGAGAAACCCGTCGCCCGGCACATGTCGAGGCATTCGGCGGTGAGCGTGTCGGCGTCGAGCCAACGTCCGGTCCGGACATCGTCGATGCACACCGGCATCATGGCCGAGATCGCCAGACTCAACGAACCGTTCGCGCGTGCAGATTCACTGAGTTGGAGCAGTTCGGATCGAAACGTGCGAACGCGGTCGACGTAGTGAGCAGCTGCCGCGAGACGCGTCACCAAGGTCGGATCCCGTTGGCTCGTCAACCGGAGGATCGCCTCGTCGAGCTGGTCGACCGCGGTTGCCGCCGTGCGAGCGGGATCGGCCACCAGATGCGTGCGTAGCCGCAGCAGTGAGGTCTCAGGAACCGTCGCGCGACCCATTACTGCGTAGAACGCATTCCACATGTCTTTGCTCGCTGCATATTTCGACACCGTGAGCAGAATCTCCAACGCGTCGACTATGAGGTCGTCGTTGCATTCCGCGCTGTCAAGGGCATCGTCGAGCGCGTTGACCAGGACGCGGTGCGCGAAGTCGATGTTGGCATCCTCGTCGAACGCGACGTACGCGGCGGCGATCGCCGATTGCAGAGCCGCCGGACTGCCGGGCTGGACCCTGACCGTCGGCCCCATCTGAGCGCCGATACGGGGAGATTCCCCGGACAACCGCGCGTCGACGTAGTGGGCCAGTGCGCGCCGACGTTGCCGTTCAACGGCATCCACGCTCAGATCCGCCGATCGGTACAACGCCGACACCGCCGCCGTGACGTCGCCGGATTGCCGCCAATCGTGAGCCTTCTGCTCCAACAGTGCGGCCATGCCGTCATCCGGTTCCGGTGTCGCCTCGCCTAGATGCCACACGCGATGATCGGGGCGATCCGTCATCGCGCTCGCGAGTGCTCGGTGGGCGGCGTACCGCTCATCGGCGGTCGAAGCCGATACCACCGCATGCTTGACGAGTTGGTTGGCGAACCGGATCCGCTGTCGTTCGTCGACGTCGACCAGGCGTCGGTCGTGCAGGGCTCGAAGGACGGTGCGAACATCGCACTCACCGGCCGCTGCTTGCACGATCGAAACCTTCGGGTTTCGGGTCAGCGCAGCCACCAGCAATGTTCTGCGCATCGGGCCAGGGAGATCGGCGATGTCGTCGGCATACAGCGTGTTCAGGCGCGGCGACAGATCCCCATCGGTATAGCCGGAGGCCGGATGACCCCATTGCCGACCGGCGGTTGTCTTGGACAGTTCCAGCAGTACCAGCGGATTCCCGGCTGCTTCGGCGATCAGGCGTTGCCGTGCCGGAGACGACGATTCGGGAAAGCGAGCAAGAAGGACGGCGGCTGCTTCCGAGTCGGTCAGCGGCTGCAGACTATGTGCTTGCACTGCGGCACCGGCCCAGCCGACATGGGACTCTCGGCGGTGAGCTGCGACGAGTTTCATTTGACTGGTTGACGCGAGTTCGGCCACGATCCGCAACACTCCGACGCTGGCAGTGTCCAGCCACTGCACGTCGTCGAGCAAGACGAGCCACGGCTTCGAATCGGGATCGACGGCCAATAGCGATAAGACTGCCTCGGCTACGGCCTCCTCTCCGGGCCGGCGGCCAACGGTCAAACCGATTGCAATGCTTAGGGTCTCGGTCACCGGTGCGTACAGTTTGGTTATCAGACCTTGCAACGGAGTCAGGAGCTGGTTGAGCCCGGCGAACGCCATGTCCGTTTCGGACGGCACGCCGTTGCACCGCAGAACCTGCCACCGGTCAGCCATCTCGGCGGCGCAGTCGAGCATCGCGGTCTTGCCGATGCCGGGCGGTCCGGTGAACATCAACACGTGTCGGTCATCGGACGCCCCGAGAAGGAAGGATCGCACGGACGCAATCTCGGGACCACGCCCTGCTAGTCGTCCCGAGAGCGTCTCGGATGTCATCGGCCGAACCCGATCTCTAGGCACGCGAACGCACTACGCCTTCGCGCGCTGAACGCCAGCCGTCGCCGCCGGCCGCCTCGGGCCGGCGTGTTGTCGAACGCATTTGTCGGCGTCATGTTTCACCACAGTCAAGCACCACGCACGCTCGCATGCAGCACGTTGTGCGCTCCCGTGAATGTCGTCCTCCGACCGTCGAACGTCATGCCAATCAGTGCGTCTGCGGCCCTGGAATTCTCAGGCGAAGTGCCGTCGATGACGTTCCGTAGCCGAGTTCACTCACCGGAGCCGTCGACCTACACCTCAAGAAGGAAGTTCTCCTACACTGCGTCGCGAAATGGGAGACGATTCCTAGGTGGTACGTGACATGACGAGGTACGTGACATGACCAGGTGGGATACCCGTCGCACCGCCAAGGCGGAACGCATGCAGGCCGGTAGCGGGTACAGCACCGGCAAGGTGGTCGACCCGGCCAAGCTTGGGGACCTGCTGCAGGACGTCATCCGCCCCGGGGACCGGGTGGCCCTGGAGGGCGACAACCAGAAGCAGGCGGACTTTCTGTCGAGGACGCTGGCCGACTGCGACCCCAAGCGCATCAACAAGCTGCACATGCTGATCTCGTCGGTGTCGCGGTCGGAGCATCTGGACCTGTTCGAGCGCGGCATCGCCGACAAGCTCGACCTGGCCTACGCCGGCCCGCAGAGCGTGCGCATCGCGCAGATGGTCGAGGACGGCACCGTCCACATCGGCGCGATCCACACCTACGTCGAGTTGTACGCCCGGATGTTCGTCGACCTGGCCCCCGACGTCGTGCTGCTGTGCGCCGAGCAGGCCGACCGCGACGGCAACCTGTACACCGGCGCCAACACCGAGGACACCCCGACGATCGCCGAAGCCGCAGCCTTTCACGACGGCGTGGTGATCGTGCAGGCCAACGAGATCGTGGACACCGCCAGCCTGCCCCGGGTCGACATCCCGGGCAGCTGGGTGGACTTCGTGGTGCAGGCCGACCGGCCGTTCTTCCTGGAGCCCCTGTTCACCAGGGATCCCCGCCACATCGGTCCCGTCGAAATCCTCAAGGCCATGATCGCGATCCGCGGGGTGTACGAGCGCCACCAGGTGGTCTCGCTCAACCACGGCGTCGGATTCGACACCGCCGCAATCGAATTGCTGTTACCGACCTACGGTGAGCAGCTGGGCCTCAAGGGCAGGATCGCCCGGCATTGGGTGCTCAACCCGCACCCCACCCTGATCCCGGCGATCGAGTCCGGCTGGGTCGAATCGATCCACAGCTTCGGCGGGGAATCGGGCATGAACCGTTACGCCGCAGCCCGCCCCGACGTGTTCTTCACCGGGGCCGACGGGTCCCTGCGGTCCAACCGGGTGCTGGCACAGTTGGCCGGCCAGTACGCGATCGACATGTTCATCGGTTCGTCGCTGCAGATCGACAAGGATGCGAACTCGTCGACGGTGACCGACGGACGGCTGTCCGGCTTCGGAGGGGCGCCGAACATGGGGCACGATCCGCACGGACGCCGTCATTCGTCGGCCGCATGGCTGGACCTCGCGCGCGGCGACGGAGCCAGCCGTCGGGGCCGAAAACTGGTGGTGCAGATGGCCCAGACGTTCCGGGCCGGTGGCGTTCCCACGTTCGTCGAGACCCTCGACGCGGTCGAGGTCGGCAAGCAGGCCGGGATGCCGCTGCCTCCGGTGATGATCTACGGTGACGACGTCTCGCACGTCGTCACCGAGGAGGGCGTCGCCTACCTCTACAAGGCGCACTCGTTGGACGATCGCCAGGCCGCGCTGGCGGCGGTCGCGGGTGTCACGCCGGTGGGCCGCACCTCCGACGCCCGACGAGTTGAGGGACTGCGACGCGACGGCCTGGTGGCCTTCCCGGAGGACCTTCAGGTCGAGACCAGGCTGGCCGACCGTTCCCTGCTCGCCGCCCGCAGCATCGAGGACCTGGTGGCCTGGTCCGGCGGGCTGTACGAACCCCCTTCACAATTCAGGGACTGGTGACGCCGATGTTGACCGCCGCAGCGCTGACCAGCGTCCAGATAGCCGACCTGGCCGTCGAGGCCATCCGGGCCGAAGCCGACCTCACCCCGAAACCCGGGCTGGTCGACCAGCGGGGGTCCGGTGCCCATTGCGACATGGACCTGGCCATGCTGCACGCGTCGGCCGATTCGCTGCACTCCGCCTTCGTCGAATGCGCCTCGGCGGCAACCTCGTTCGAGGCCGAAACCGAGATGCGCGCACGGCTCGGCGTAATCGGCAGGGCCGGTGAGCGGACCATGCTGGCGGCGACGGGCGGGGTGAACACCCACCGCGGTGCGCTCTGGGCGATGGGACTTCTCAGCGCCGGCACCGCGCGGGCAGGCACGCTCGACGGAGCCGTCGATGTCGCGGCGCGGCTGGCGTCGATCCCGGACCCCCACGTCACCGCCGCGACATCGCATGGGGCGCAGGCCCGTCGGCGTCATGGGGTGGGCGGCGCGGCGGGTGAGGCCCAGGCCGGGTTCCCCCATGTTCGCCTGCATGCGCTGCCCGCGTTGCGGGCGGCCAGAGAGGCGGGTGCCGACGAAGGCACTGCTCGCCTGACAGCGCTTCTCGCGCTGATGGTCACCGTGGACGACACGTGCGTGCTGCATCGCGGCGGGGCGGACGGACTGCGTGCGCTGCAGTCGGGCGCCAAGGCCGTCCTGGACGCCGGTGGCATCGGCACCGCACGGGGCCGTCGACGCTTCGCCGCGCTCGACGAGCTGTGTCTGACCCGGCGATTGTCACCCGGTGGCAGCGGAGACCTGTTGTCGGCCACGTTGTTCCTCGACGCCCTGGATGAGAGGGGATTCCGACCGTGCAGACCCTGAACTACCGTTTCCCGGCCCGAGGTGCCGCGACCCACCCGATACACGTCGGCGTCGTGGCGTCGGGAGACTTGGAGATCCTTCTCGAACCGCTCGCGCCGGGTGACGACGACGGCGTCGTGGTCCGGGTTCGCACCAGCGTCAACGGTTTCGACACCGTCTGGCACGACGTGCTCGAGCGGTTCTTCGCCCGCACACCGCTGGCCGGTCGGTGGGAGCTCAACGATTTCGGGGCCACCCCGGGCGTGGTCAACCTGCGGCTGCGCCAGGCGTCGGAAGCTGCGGCCTCGTGACCGAATTGCTTGCGGGCCAAAGCTGGCAGGAGCTGCTCGCGCGCCACAGCTTCATCGAACTCGACGCGCTGGGCCGCGCCGGTGCCCTGCTGGATCCCGGGTCACTTCGGGTGCTGGCCGGACCGTTCGACCGCCTCGAATCGCCGTGGCTGGAGCCACAGGGCATCACCCCGCAAGCCGACGACGGCACGGTCGTCGCGAGGGGCACCGTCGACGGGTGTCCCGTCGTCGTCGCGGCCATCGAACAGGGCTTCCTGGGCGGCGGAACGGGCGAGGTGTCGGGCGCCAAGATCTCCCAGGCGCTGCTGCTGGCGGCCGCGGACTCGCGGGCGGGCACCCCGACTGCCGCGGTCATCCTGTTCGAGACCGGTGGCGTCCGGCTTCAGGAAGCCAACCTCGGGCTCAACGCCGTTGCCGAAATCTGCTCGGCCGTATTGGACTTGCGTCCCCACGCCCCGGTGATCGGGGTGGTGGCCGGAACGGTCGGATCGTTCGGCGGGATGAGCATCGCCGCCGGACTGTGCACCCGGCTGATCGTCACGCCGCAGGCCCGCATCGGACTCAACGGACCCGCCGTCATCGAGCAGGAAGGCGGCGTCGACGAATTCGATTCGCGCGACCACACTCTGATCTGGGCGGTCGACGGCGGCGGGCAACGCCATGCCACCGGGCTGGCCGACTCACTCGTCCCCGACGACTCGAACCTGTTGCGCGCCGCGGTGGTCCATGCGATCGCAGCCGGGGTGCCCGAACCTGGCCGGCATCGCAGCGAGCGGCTCGACGTCCTGGCCTCACGGCTGGCGGTCTACGACCCCGCCGCCACACCCAGCCCAGGCGATCTCCCCGCCCTGTGGGGCGGCTCGTACGAACCCGTGCCCGCGTCGGGTCAGCCGGCCGAAGTCCAGGCCGCGGAGCCTCCCGTGACGCGGGGCCGGACGTGGCTGCGTGCCTTGAGTGGTTCTGCCGCAGTCGAATCGATCATCCCGTCCGTTTTTTCGGCGACGACGGCCGACACGCGCTACCTGGCCGTGGTGCCCGACCCGGCCAACCGGTTCTACCGCGCCCGCGAGGGCCAGGTCGGCCTCACCGAATCCCTCGCCCTGGCCCAGGCCGTCCGCGACCTCGTCGCGGCTGACCAAGGGGCAGAGCACAAACGGGCGATCGTCGCCGTCGTCGACCTCCCCAGTCAGGCGTACGGGCGTTACGAGGAAATGGCGGGCCTGCACCAGACGATGGCCGTCACCACCGACGCGTACCACGCGGCGCGTGTCGCCGGCCATCCCGTCGTCGCCGTCGTGGTGGGCAAAGCCCTGTCCGGCGGCTTCCTCACCCACGGCCTGCAGGCCAACCAAATTCTCGCCCTCGACGACCCCGGCGTCGAAATCCACGCCATGCACCAGGCGGCCGCCGCCCGCATCACGCTGCGCACGGTCGACGAGCTCAACGAGCTGGCCAAGACCATCATCCCCATGAGCTACGACGTCGAAGACTGGGCCAAACTCGGCTTCTGCGACGGACTCCTGACGGTCGCCAACGCCGACGATCCCACTCAGGAGGACGTCGAAACGGTCGGCGCCGCAATCGAAGACGCCGTTCAGCGCGCCCGCGTCGGCCCACGCGACCTGTCCAACCGGCTGGACTCCGATTCAGCCGTGTCCACCAGGACGGCCTCGCGTCGGGTCCGGGAAGCGCTTGCCCAGCAGTGGAATCCGGCCACCTGACGTGCCTTCCGTTCGCCCGCACGACCTTCTGCGGGTAACCGGGCCGACCGCATTGCCCGCCGATGCGCCGGCCTGGGCCCTGAACGCGCTGAGCGACACACCCTGGGTGGTGGTCCGGCGCGACCGGGCTCCCGACGGTTACCTACCCGTCGGAGTGCGCGGCGCCAGCCGATCCGAGCGCTACGGCACGTTGGTCGCCGCCGCGGACGTCCTCGAGACGGCGCCTCCCGAGACCCTCACCGACGTTCCCGGCCGCAACCTGCCGGCGATTCAGGCCCTACGCGGCCTCCGACCGGTCCTCGACGACGCCGGATTACCGTGGGGCCCCACCGGCAGCGTCGGTTTCGAATTGGCCACCGGTCACCCGGCCGCCACCTCCACCAGCGACCTCGATCTGTTGGTCCGCATCTCCGACCTTCGGTGTGCCCTGCCCGCGCTCGTGTCGTTGGACCACGCCTTCGACTCGGTCGAGTGTCGGGTGGACTGTCAGGTCGAAACACTTTGCGGCGCAGCGGCACTGACCGAACTGGCCGATGGTCGACCCCAGGTGATGGTGCGCACCTCTGAAGGTCCCCGCCTGGTCGACCGCGCCGCGATGCCATGAGCCTGGCGCTGCTGTTCCCCGGCCAGGGCGCCCAACTCCCCCGCATGCTGCACGACCTGCCGCCCAGCCCCGCCGTCACCGCCGTGCTCAGTGAATCAGGTTGGCGGATAGACGACCTCGACTCTCCCGCCGCGTTGGCCAGCACGGTCAACGTGCAGATCGCATTGCTGATCGCCGGCGTGGCGGGCGCCCGGGCACTCGTCGACGACCATGGGCTGGTCCCGGAGTTCGTCGCGGGACACTCGGTGGGCGCGTTCGCCGCCGCGGTCACCGCGGGCGTCCTCACCCTTGCCGAGGCGCTGACCGCCGTCGAGTTGCGGGGACGGTCGATGGAAAAGGCTTGTGCACACGGCGATTGGGGCATGGCCGCGGTGCGCGGGCTGTCCACCACAGCGGTGGCGCGACTCGTCGCAGACGTCGGGACCGACGACGATCCCCTCTGGGTGGCCAACGTCAACGCCGCCACGCAGACGGTGGTGAGCGGCACCGGTCGGGCTCTTCGGCGAGCCGCCGATGCCGCCGGCCGCGCCGGCGCCCAGAGCTGCGAACGACTCGACGTCGCAGTGGCGTCACACTGCCCCATCCAGCAGGACACCGCACGGCTGATGGCAGAGCAGTTGGCGCAGCTGCCGCGACGTCGCCCGATCTGCCGCTACCTCACCAACACCAGGGGGCGGGTCACCGCGTCCGCCGACGTAGTCCTCGACGATCTGGCGCAGTCGGTGTCACACCCGGTGCAGTGGTACGACGGCACTCGACTGCTTGGCGAACTCGGCGTGACCTGCGCCGTGGAAGCACCTCCCGGTCACGTCCTTACCCGACTGCTCACGTCGGCCGTTCCGTCGATCACCGCTATTTCCCTGACGGACAACGGCTTCGAGGCAACCGCCCGACTGGCGGTGCGAGAATGACGGCGTCGGCTACCTGACAGCTCAGAGACCGGGCTATCCGCGCACATCTTGGTTGTCGCTGGGGTAGGCGCGGAGATGGGCGCGCTCGCCCTGGGGTCCGATGAGGACCAGGACCTCGACGGGGCGGTTGTCGGCGTTGCCGAACCAGTGGGGTGTGCGGGTGTCGAATTCGGCCGCCTCGCCGGGCCCCATGGTCAGGTCGTTGTCGCCCAGGATTAGGCGTAGGCGGCCGTCGAGTACGTAGAGCCATTCGTAGCCCTGGTGGCTGGATTGCTCGGGCTCGGGTGACCGCAGCCGCGGATCGATGATCAGTTTGTAGGCCTGCAGGCTGCCCGCCCGGCGGGTCAGGGGAAGCAGAATCATGCCGTTGCGGGTGACGGGCTTGAGTTGCAGACGCGGATCCTCGGTCTGAGGCGCCCCGATGAGTTCGTCGATGGGCACGCGCAGCTCACGGGACAGTGGCAACAGGAGTTCCAGTGTTGGACGGCGCTTTCCGGCCTCGAGGCGTGAGAGCGTACTGATGGAGATGCCGGTCGCCGCGGCGAGTTCGGTCAGGGTGATGTTGCGGTGTGTGCGCAGGCCCCGCAACCGAGGGCCGACTGCCGTCATCGTCGCCGCCACGTCCTCGTCCACGGCGCCATTTTGCCACGACGGCAAGAATCTTTGCGCCCACGCGGAAGGAGAGCGGACTCTGGCGACAGGCGCCCCACGCCGAGGCGGGGTGCAGTCACACCGATGAGAGGCCAGTTCGATGACCAGCGCTGCCACGACCAAGACCACCGAGAGCACAACCACCCGGCAGGGAGATCACCCGAATGCCCCAGCCCCTGTTCGAGACGTCGCCAACCGGTTCGTCCAGACCTACGGCCTGACGCAGATCGACCCCGACTTCGCCCAGTTGTTCGCCGAGACCGTGGAGGTCTGGCACAGCTTTGACTGCGAGACGATGACGCTGCCGGGCGACGAGTTCGCCGGCGCGATGGTGCGAATGCTCCGCGCCACCGCCGACATCGTGCAGGACCACTCCGACCGGATCTGGTCCCTGGAAATCGGCGATGACGGCTTCGCAATGGCGGCGACCGCTTCCGGCGAACTGGACGGGGCCCCGGTGCAGATAGCCAGGTGCCTCTTGGTGACCGTTCGCGACGGACGCATCGCCCGCATCTGTGAGTTCGGTGACCGCCAACAGCGAGCGCCGCTAGACGCAGCACTGCGCGCTGCGGGCCGGTTTCGCAGCTGATCCCCACGGACCGACCCACCAGGAGTCACGATGGACGTCTTCCTCACCGGCGCGACCGGCTACATCGGCGGCACCGTCGCCAGACACCTCATCCGCGACGGGCACACCGTGCGCGGCTTGACCCGAACCCCCAGGATGGTCGACACCCTCGTCGCCGCGGGTATCGATCCCGTCCTCGGCGAACTCGACGACGTCCTCCTGCTCCAGCGGGAAGCCGAGCGGGCAGACGCGGTGGTCAACACCGCAAACAGCGATCATCGCGGCGCCATTGAGACCTTCATCGGTGCGCTGAGCGGCTCGGGAAAGGTGCTGATCCACACCAGCGGAACGAGTGTCATCGGCGATGACGCCCAGGGTCAGAGCGTTTCCTGCACCGTCTACGACGACGCAGCGCCCTTCGCCCCGGGCGACCATCCGATCCGGCGGGCCCGGTACGCCGTCGACGACATGGCCGATCTCTACTACCTGGCTCTCACCGATCCGGCGGCCGCGGGGTTCTACTTCGCAGCCGCCTGGGGAGAGGGGTTCGCCCGCTACGCGCTCGGTGCAAACAGCCGCGTGCGCACCATCCGGGCCCGTGCCCTCGGTTGGCAACCCTCCCGGCCTTCCGTCACCGACTGGATCGAGGCCGATATGCCGGTGCCGTGATTCAGTGGGCTTGAATCGAGCTATGGAGCTCCCCGTCATGCCACCGGTTCCGCCGATGTTGGCGAAGTCAGTCGCTACCATCCCCGCCGACTGTTCCTACGAGCCGAAATGGGACGGCTTCCGGTCCATCTGGTTCAAGGACGGCGACGACGTCCAGTTCGGCAGCCGCAACGAACGCCCCCTCACGCGCTACTTCCCCGAGTTGGTCGAGGCGGCGATCGCCGAGCTCCCCGACCGCTGCGTGGTCGACGGCGAAATCGTCATCGCGACCGACGTCGGCCTGGACTTCGACGCGCTCCAACTGCGCATGCACCCGGCCGCCTCCCGGGTCCGCCTGCTTGCCGGGCAGACGCCGGCCTCGTTCATCGCGTTCGACCTACTCGCCCTCGGCGACGACGACTTCACCGGACGGCCGTTCACCGAACGTCGAGCTGCCCTGGTCGACGCGCTGGCCGACTGCCGCCCGCCGATCCACCTCACCCCCGCGACCACCGACGTCACCATCGCGCGGCGTTGGTTCGACGAGTTCGAAGGCGCGGGCCTCGACGGTGTCGTCGCCAAGCCACTCGACGGGACATATCAGCCCGACAAGCGGGTGATGTTCAAGGTCAAGCACCAGCGCACCGCGGACTGCGTCGTCGCCGGCTACCGCTTGCACAAGTCCGGGGACGACGCGATCGGCTCGCTGATGCTGGGGCTGTACCGCGACGACGGCGCGCTGGCCTCGGTCGGGGTGGTCGGCGCGTTCCCGATGGCGACGCGGCGCGAGCTCTTCACCGAACTTCAGTCGCTGAGAACCACTTTCGAGGACCATCCGTGGAACTGGGCGGCCGCCCACGACACCCCACCGCCGGCGTCGGTGCGCAACGCGGGCTCGCGGTGGAACGCCGGCAAGAGCCTGTCCTTCGTGCCGCTGCGACCGGAGCGGGTCGTCGAAGTGCGCTACGACCACATGGAGGGCGAACGGTTCCGCCATCTCCCCCAGTTCAACCGGTGGCGCCCGGATCGCGATCCGCTGTCGTGCACGTACGCCCAGCTCGAGGTTCCGGCGACGTTCGACCTCCGCGACATCATCCCCGGGCTCGGCGGGTAATGAAATTGCCGCCGTCGGCACCCGGAATCGGTGGGATGATCGACCAATGCGAATGACGTCCCTGACAGCTGCGGTCATGCTCGGCGCCGGGTTGCTGGTGGCGACTCCCGGTACGGCGTCGGCAGCTGTGCCCGTCGTCTTCGAGTTGACGGGCACCTTCGCCGACGGGGTCCAGGTGTCCTACTTCGGCGCCAACGACGAACCGATCGTCCAGGTTGCCGGACTTCCGTGGTCGGCCGCCTACGACTACAACGGCAGCGCCCGCTCGCTGACCTTCACCGGCATCCACCCGGGCGGTGATCCCGGCTCGGTGACGTGCAAGGTGTCCATCGGCGGCAAGACGATCGTCAACCACACCAACAACGCGCCCAAGGCTGCGGGCACGGGCGCGTACTGCAACATCGTCGACCTCGGCTCGGGCTACCGCGGCAACTAGGTGTCGCGGAACGTCGGGAGGACTGGAGCCGCTCCTTGGTTGGGCACATTGGCAGTCGCCGACGGCGCGTTGTGCTACGCCGGCGCGCTGTCGAATGCCAGCGGTCATCATCATGTGGCGACCCAAATCGTGCACGCCTGGGCGGGTAGCTTTGAGCTGTCCGATGACCGCGACAACCGGGTGGTGACGTCGGCCGCGATCATTCCGTCCGGGTGCGACCATTCCATCCGCATCCTGGAGCCGGTCGCAAGCGGTTTCATAGTCTTCGTCGAACCCTCCGCACCGATCATGTCTCAGGCCGAAAAGCTGCTCCGCAGTGGCGAAGACGCAAGTCGGTGGGCCGAGGCGGGGCAGGCGCTTGGCTGGGAAGAACCACTGGCGCACGATCCGGCGTCGATTCTGCGGCAGATCGTCGATGCGCAGCGTCACGACGACGAATCAGCAAGCGATGCTTGGCATCCCAGCGTGCGCCAGGCTGTCGGGTTGGTGCCGGACCTTCTGCCAGAACGCGTCGACTTGTCCACGATCGCCCGAGCCGTCTCACTCTCTCCGAGTCGGCTGAGCCGCCTGTTCAACGAACAGGTGGGTCAGTCCTTTCCCGCCTATGTGCGATGGGTACGGCTGCGATTCGCCGTAGAAGCGTTGCAGCGGGGTCTGTCGCTGACCGATGCCGCCCACGCGGCCGGTTTCACTGACAGCGCACACGCCAACCGGGTCTGCCACGAGATGTTCGGGTTGTCGCCCAGTGAAGCGAGCCGCAACCTGGTGTGGGCCTGACGCCTGCCACCGTTTGCGAAGACGATGAATCCGTACAAGCAGCGAGGCACCGGCGTGCGCGACGGTTGTCGGCATGGTGAAGAACGTTGTGCGATACGGCTACGTGCCGTTCATGTTGATCGGGATCGACGGCGCGGCCTTGTATTTGGCTGCCCACGGTGCCTCGGAGATGTGGTTGATCGGCCTCATCGTGACAGCGGTCGCCTGCTCGTTCGCAGCTGAGCGGATTCGGCCCTACCGCGACGAATGGAATGACGGGCTGGACGACGCTGGTCGCGACGTGGCCCACGCCATCGTCAACGAAACGGCCATCCTGGTAAGTGTTGCCGTCATTCCCCTCCTGGCCGCGATTACGCCCTTCCACCAGTGGTGGCCCGCCTCGCTGCCGTTCGTGGCACAAGCCTTCCTGGCCGTACTGGTTGCCGATTTCGGCATCACCACCATTCACCTGGCGAGCCACAAGATCGGCTGGTTGTGGCGATTGCACGCCGTGCACCACAGCATTCGTCGGTTCTACGGCCTCAACGGACTGATGAAGCATCCGCTACATCAGGCGGTTGAGATGATCGGCGGCGTTTTGCCTCTCATCATCATGGGGATCCCCGTGCACGTCGCCTCTGCGCTCGCCGTCTGCGTTGCCGTCCAGCTGCTCCTCCAGCACGCCAACGTCGACTACCACGTCGGGTTCCTGCGCACCGTGCTGGCACTCAACGAAGGCCACCGGTTTCACCATCTCAAGTGGGCCGGTGTCGGCGACGTCAACTTCGGACTGTTCACCCTGATCTGGGACCACCTCTACCGAACGTATTCCTATGACCCGCAACGGTCGTTCACTACCGACGATCTCGGCATGGCCGCCAAACCCCACTACCCGACAACCTATTTGCGGCAACTCGTGGAACCGTTCACCTCTCGCGGCGCGTGCAACTTCATCGACGCCGATGCCAGCAGGTCTTCTTCACCGACCTAGGCCTGCCTCGCGTAGAGGTGCACCAGTCCGGACGCCACCGCGAAGCGCGGCCCGTGCTGAGCGTCGACGTTTGCACGTCCCACCACGATCGACGCGGAACGTAGCGCTTCGGCGACGGTGCGGAGCAGTTCATCGTCGAGCGCTCCTCCCCCGGCCAACACCAACGCGGGCGGCGGGTCGTCGAAGGCCCGCAGGCACCGGACGATGTTGGCCGCCACGGTCTCCTGCTTGACCGCCAGCCGCAGGCTGCGCCATTCCTCGGCGGCCAACTTGTTCGAAAACGGCACCAGCCCAGCGCTTCCGCGGGTGCACAACCGGCCGATCGCATCGGAGGGCGCCGGACTGTCGAGGAACAGCCGTCGGCCGTCCTCCTCGTGCGCGACGTGCGGGCCCTCCACCCGAAGGGCGGGAGTCCGCTTGACCCGTTCGGCCAACGCGCGGGGGATGCCGAGCACCCTGGCGACGGCGGTGGTGATCGCCTCGCCAGCGCCGGCCGCGGTCACCTCCCTGTCGTCACCGATGAGATCGATTGTCCCGCCGCCGATGTCGCACACGACCGTGCCGGGCGGCAGGCCAGGGGTGGTGCGGGCGCCGACGGCCGCGGCCTCCGGCTCGCCGGCGACGGTGCGGGTCGGGCGTCCAGTGAGCTCCTGCAGGGTCGACGCCGCGTCGGCGACCAGGTCGGCGGCCAGCAGCGCGACGACGGTCCCGCGGGTGTCGGCGACGCCGCGTCGCAGCCAGGCCCCGTTGTCGATCGACGACAGATCGGTGAAGAACGCGTCGTCGATGGCGAGGCCGTCCCTCGCCGAGCGGACGGACTTCAGCCGCACCTCGACGACGTTGCCAGGCGGCGCGAGCCGCAGAACGACGTGCGCCTGGGCGGGTGAGTAGCGCACGACATCGCCGTCGACGGTGCAGTCGACGTAGTCGTCGTCGATGGAGGGCGGATCGGGAGGGCCGGTTCGTCGGGTGACGGCGATGGCCGGGGAGTCGGCCAGTTCCCTGGTGAACTCCGCGACGTCGGCGATGTCGTCTGGCCCGATGTCGAGGGCGACGCACAGCGCGATCGGATCGGCCATGGCCCGGTAGGCGCGGCCCTCGGCGACGACCTCGACGGCGATCAATGCCCCGGGTTCGACACCGTCGAGGACCACCTCGTCGACGACGGGCACGTCGATGGAGATGCGATTGCGGATCAGCACCGCGTCGTCCTGGGCGGCAATCACCCCGACGACGTCCCACCCCCGGGCCACCGCCTCCGAGATCGTCTCGGCAGCCACCTCGAAGTCGGTCGCCGAGTCGACGGAAACAATTGCGGGACCGGGGATCACGTCCCCGGTGAGGCTGTGCAGTGGGCGGTGCCTGCCGACCCCGAACCCGGTTCCGGCCGGCGTACTGGCGTGGACGGCGCGCAGGCTTCGCACCGGCGACCTCGGCGAGGATGGCGGCGGCAGCGGCGCGGTCGCCGTGTCGACCGGCCGTAGCGCGGCCAGCAGGACTTCCTCGACCTCGACGCCCGCCTCGACCCCCAGCTTGTGCAGCAGTGCCGCGGCGCCCTCCAGCGACTCACGCGACCCCTTGCGTCCGCGGGTGGGTGCTTGGCCGTGCACGACCTGTTCGACGCCGCTGCCGCTGACGCGTGCGACGACGATCTCGGTGGTGTGGTTGCCGACGTCCACCCCGGCCACCACGACCGTCACCGCAACAAACCTCGTCGGGCGTAGACGGCGGCGGCTTGGCGCACCAATTCGGCGCAGCGCGCGGCACCACGGGTTTCGAGGGACGTGTGCAGTGCATGCAACTCCGCGGCCGTGGAGCGGTGCGGCCGCAACGCTTCGTAGAGTTGCATGACGTCCTCGTCGTCGATGAGTGCCAATTCGGCTGCGCGCAAGAAGTTCTCGGCCAGTTGCGGGTTGCCGCCCTCTTCGGCGACGACCGCCTGGTGAGCCAGGGTCGCCGGGTCCATCCGCAGGTCGGCGAGGCTCAGGTTGCCGTTGACGGCGGCCTCGACCGTGAAGTCCTCGGGCTTCATCGGGTCAGCTCCACCGTCATCGGCGGCTGCCCCGGTTCACTGGCCTCGCGCTCCAGTGCCACCAGCGCGACGGCACGTGCGTGGTAGCGCGCGGAGATCGACTCGTCGGTGCCGCCGGTGAAGATTGGGATCGGAGCCATCCCCTTGGCGTGCCTGGCGGCGTTCTTGCCCAACTCCCGGTACATCCGGTCGGTCAGCAGTGGCGCGACGCTGAACAGTTCCAGATTCGCCAGCGGCGAGAGGTCTCGACGGTGGATGAGCGCGGTTCCCTTGCCCTGCAACCCTATTCCTATCCCCGAGCCGGACAGGCGGGCTGCGGTCAGCCCGATCATGCCCACGTCGATGGTCGAACGGACGCGGACCAGTCGCGGCACACAGCCCTCCTCCTCCAGCCCCGCCGAGATCTGCCGCAGCACCTCGCCGATGGTGAGACCGCACAGCGACAACCACACCGTCTTGCCAAAGGCGGGCGAAAGCCCGATGCACACCTCGCGGGGATCGCTTCCCTGCCTGGCGGTCTCGACGTCGGTGAACGTCAAGTGGCCATGGTGCTCGGCCTGGTCGGCCATCAGCTCGTCCGCTGTCCGTGCCTGCCGGATGGCGTCGATCTCGGCTCGTCGCTCCGCGGTCAACGCGTAACCGGTTCCCGGGCCCCGATAGTCGTTGGGATCGGTGATCTTCGACAGCACGCGGAAGTCTCCGTCGAAGATCGCCGAGGTTTGCAACTGGTCTCCGCGCAGCCGCTCCCTGGTGAGCGCCATGATGGCCTCGGCCTCCTCGTCGTAGCCGGTGCGCTTGAGCGAGGCGACGACGTCGAACACCGTCAACTGCTTGGCCTCGATCGACGTGGCCGCCTCCGCGACCGCCTTCGGGTCACCGGGCGACAGATCGCGAGAACCGTTGGCCACCACCACCGCGTCGACTCGCTCGTCGTCGAAGTCGGCAAGGCCGAGGTCGCGATACACGGCCTGGACGGCGGTCGCGGCGCGGCGGCGTACCCGCGCGAGAAGCTCGACGGGGACGGTGCGCAGCCCGCCGTCGACTCCCCAGTCGCGCTGCAGCACCAGGAAGTCGTCCATGTCGTCGGAGTTGAAGTTGGACAGCGCAAAGGCGTTGTCGTAGCGCGGGATCGACCCGAAGCCCGAGAAGATGAAGTCGGCCCCCGCCAGCAGTACGGGCAAGGTGTGCGCGCTGCGCCGGACGTCGGACTCGGAGATGAGATTGTCGTTGCCCGCACATGATTCGAGGTCGCGGAGCATGACCATCAGGTTCTCGGCGAGCAGTTCCTTCATCCCGTCGGGCACCGAGGCGACCACGCCGACGCCGTCGATGCCGCCGTTCTGCACGCCCTGAGATCCCACCGCCCTGGCCAGCGAGACGCACCGCGACTCCAGGTACAGGATCGAGCACTTCTCCGCGGCGCCCATCAGCACCTCGGCGCCGCCACCACTGGTCACCCGCATCTTCAGCCCGCGAGAGGCGTACGCGGAGGTCAGGATTGCCTTCGAGAACGGGGTGTCGTCCCCGTCGACGAAGACCTGCTCGGTGCCGTACAGCGAGATCGTCTCGGCGTAGCTGGTCAGCCCGCGCAGGCCCAGCCGCAGCTCCAACGCCTCCTCGATCGAGCACTGCGCCATCGCACCGGGAACGCCCACCTGGCTGCCGATCAGCAGCGCGACGGCGTTGGACGGTGCGTCCCCAAGCACCGGAACCGTCGTCTCGACCTCGCGGAAACCGTAGGCGACCGCACTCGCCGCGTCGGCCGCGATCAGCAGCGGGTCGTCGAGCTGGTTGGTCACGTGCGCCTGATTGCTCGGCGTCCGCCTGGCCCGCATCCGGGTCATCGCCATCTGCATCTCCACCGGTGAGAGCAGCGCGACGACCCGGGCCAGCTTGGCGGGGGTGATGCCACCGACGAGGCGAACCACCTCGGCACGCGGGACGTTGAAGTCGACGATGAGCCGGGCCAGCGCCTGGTCGTCCATCGCCATGGCCTCCTCGGCCACGTCGAGGTCCACCCCGTACAGGGCGATGAACTCGTCGATGACGTCGAAGTCGTCGACCGACTTGCCGTCGAGTTCGACCACCACCCCGTCCGTCACCACCAACGACGGTTCGGGGTCGAACGGACTGTGCATCGCCACCAACCCGAGGTCGGGGTTGGCGACGCTGAAGCCGTCCAGGTTGACCGGTTTGGCGTCGAGGATGCGCATCCGGCCCTGGTCGAGGTCCGCGTTGCGGTCCGGGGTGTCGTCCACGGCCTGGCCTCCTGTGCTCATTCGCTGGCAAACCGTGGACTACTACTACCGCCTAGTCGCGAACAACGTCAGTCTCGAACTGCGTTGTCCTCGTATACGATTCGCCCAATCAGATCGTAACGCCGCGGGTCGCGGAGTTTGAAGTACAGCGCCATTCCCGCGCCGAACACGAACAATCCGACCACGATCCACGGAGTCAACTGGAACAGCAGTGTTCCGGACGCCGCTCCGGCGGCCGCGTCCTTGTGCTCCCACAGTAGGTAGACGACGTACAGCATGCCGAGGCCGCCCAGCAGCGGCGCCAGGAACGTCTTGAACCAGTGTGCGCTCGACGGGTGGTTCTTGTGGAAGTGGAAGTAGGCGATCACCGCGAAGGCACACAGCGCTTGCACCACCAGGATTGCCATCGTGCCGAGAATCGCCAGCAGCGTGTACATGTGGATGTAGGGGTCCATGCCGGTGATGTAGAAGGCCAGGATGAGCACCAGCGTGATGCCCGTCTGGACGAACGACGCGATGTGTGGCGACCCGTGCGTGGGGTGGGTGGCGCCGATCGTCTTCTGCAGTCCCTTCGACAGACCTTCCCGCCCGAGGGCGTACAGGTAGCGCGACGCGCAGTTGTGAAATGCCATGCCGCAGGCGAACGATCCGGTCACCAGCAGGATGTTGAACAACGTGATGGCCCACTCGCCGTAGGTGGTGCGCACGTTGCCGAAGAAGATCTCCGATGACGTGTCCGCGCTCTGGGCCAGCTCCACCGACTTCGCCGGACCGGTGCCCGCGATGGCCATCCACGACACGAACACGTAGAAGATGCCGACGCCGAGCACGCTGATCATGGTGGCGCGCGGGATGATCCGCTTGGGGTCCTTGGACTCCTCGCCGTACATCGCCGTCGACTCGAAGCCGACCCACGACCAGAAGGCGAAGAACAATCCGAGCCCGGCGCTGGCGCCCGCGACGGCCGCCGGCGTGAACGCACCGATCGGGTTGAGCGTCTCGGCCACGGCGAACCCGTCGGGGCCGCCACCCTTGAACAGCACGGCCAATGCGCCGAGGGACAGCATCACGATCTCGGTCACCAGGAACACCCCGAGCACCTTCGCGGTCAGGTTGACGTCGAAGTAGGTGAGGATGCAGTTGAGCACCAGCATTAGAATCGCGGGCGCCAACCACGGCACGGTCATGTCGAATTGGGTCTTGAACAGGTTCTGGAAGAAGAACGAGAAGATGCCGATCAAAGAGGCCTCGAACACGATGTAGGCCATGGTGATCAGCAGTCCGCTGGCCATGCCGACGACCCGCCCAAGCCCGTGCGAGATGTAGCCGTAGAACGCGCCGGTGGCGGTGATGTGCTTGGCCATGGTGGCGTACCCGATGGCGAAGAGGCCCAGCACGATGGTGGCGACGATGTAGCCCGCCGGCGCGTGCGAGCCGTTTCCGAAGCCGACGGCGATCGGCACGTTGCCCACCATCGCGGTAATCGGCGCGGCCGTGGCCACCGCCATGAAGATGACGCCGACCGTTCCGACGGCGTTTCGTTTCAGCCGCTGGACGGAGTCACCTGTGTTCTCGTCGCGAGAAACGACTTGATCGGTCATCTGTGGGGTCACCTTCCAGGCGAGCGATGGGGGTCCGGCGATGGACCGAGTGCTGCGGCTCACAGTCGAACTTCCGTATATTGGCACCACCAAATAGATCGCGCAACCGTTACGGCCGTCCATTGACATAAATGGTCCAACCTTTTTAGGGTGGACGCCTCACATCTAGTCAGGAGTCCAGTTGTTCGACTACGGCACGTTCTCGTTCGAGTCCAAGGCACAGGTGCTCGAGCAGGCCAAGAAGTACTGGAACCCTGACAAGACCCAGTTCTGGACCGACGCCGGGGTCGACCTCGTCATCGACCGCAGGGAGGGCTACTTCCTGTGGGACATGGACGGTCGCCGCTTGATCGACATGCACCTCAACGGCGGCACCTACAACCTCGGCCACCGCAATGCCGAAATCATGGCCGCCCTCGTCGAGGGCATGCAGCACTTCGACGTCGGCAACCACCACTTCCCCTCCGTGGCGCGCACCGCGTTGGCGCAACGTCTGGTCGACTCGGCACCGGCGTCGATTACCAAGGTGGCCTTCGGATCTGGTGGCGGCGAGGCCATCGACATCGCGATCAAGAGCGCCAGGCACGCCACCAAGCGTCGCAAGATCGTGTCGATCATCAAGGCGTACCACGGACACACCGGCCTGGCCGTCGCCACCGGTGACGACCGGTTCTCCAAACTGTTCCTCTCCGACCGGCCCGACGAGTTCATCCAGGTGCCCTTTGGCGACGTCGACGCGATGGAACAGGCACTGTCCGGCGGCGACGTCGCGGCCGTGATCATGGAGACCATCCCCGCAACCTACGGATTCCCGCTCCCCCCAACGGGTTACCTCGAAGCCGTCAAGGAACTCACCGAACGCCACGACACGCTGTACATCGCCGACGAGGTGCAGACCGGTCTGATGCGCACCGGCGAGATGTGGGGCATCACCAAGCACGGCATCGAACCCGACATCATGGTGACCGGCAAGGGACTCTCGGGTGGCATGTACCCCATCGCCGCCGCGATGCTCGGCGAGCGCGCCGCACAATGGCTCGACGAAGACGGCTTCGCCCACATCTCGACCTTCGGTGGCGCCGAACTCGGCTGCGTTGCCGCCATCAAGACTCTCGAGATCACCGGCCGCCCCGAGGTCCGGGAGAACGTGCACGCCATCACCGACGTGTTCGCCGCAGGCCTGGCCCGCATCCAGGCCGACAACGCGGACTGGTTCATCGGCATCCGGCAGAACGGTGTGATCATCGGGCTGGAGTTCAACCACCCCGAAGGCGCCAAGTTCGTGATGCGCGAGCTGTACGAGAACGGCGTCTGGGCAATCTTCTCCACACTGGATCCCCGTGTCCTGCAGTTCAAGCCGGGTCTGCTTCTGAGTCGCGAGCTGTGCGACGACGTGCTAGAACGCTTGGACGTGGCGGTGGGCAAGGCCGCCGTTGCAGCGAAGGCGGGGTGACCTATGGGCGATGAGGGCTTCGTCTCCGACGACGCCGGTGATCTGTTCGTCTCCGACGACGCCGGTGATCTGTTCGTCTCCGACGACGCCGACGTCGCGACCGCAGCCCTCGCCGAATACGACCTCCCGCCCGCCTCGACGTTGCGCCTGCTGAACCTCTCGGAGAACGCCACCTACGAAGTGGTCGACTCCGACACCGGCGTGCGGTCAATCCTGCGCGTGCACCGCAAGGGTTATCACCGGCCTCACGAGATCGCATCCGAGCTCGACTGGCTCGCCGCGCTCCAGAGCGACGGCGACGTCACGGTTCCCGTCGTACTTCCGGCTCGGGACGGCCGACGGGTCGTGACCGTCGACCAAGGCGGCGTAGAGCGTTACGTCGTGCACTTCGAGATGGTGTCCGGTGTCGAGCCCGACGAGAAGACGTTGGCCGCCTCGGACTTTCACACCCTGGGCCGGATAACCGCTGCGCTGCACGAACATTCGACGAAATGGACCCGCCCTGAGGGCTTCGGTCGATTCGCGTGGGACTGGCAGCACAGCCTCGGCGACCGGCCTCGGTGGGGCCGGTGGCAGGACGCGACCGGGGTGGGCGAAGCGGAACGGCAGGTGCTCGAACCGGCTCGCGACCTCCTGCGACGTCGGCTCGAGGAGTACGGCACCGGACCCGAGGTCTTCGGCTTGGTCCACGCAGACCTCCGGCTGGCCAACCTGCTGGTCGACGGTGACTCCAGCATCACCGTCATCGACTTCGACGACTGCGGGTTCGGTTGGCACTTCTACGATTTCGGGACGGCGGTGTCCTTCTTCGAGGACGACCCCGCAGTACCCGAGTGGCAGGACGCGTGGGCAACGGGGTATCGGACCCGGCGCCCGATGTCGGCGGCCGACGAGGCGATGTTGCCCTCGTTCGTTTTGCTACGCAGACTGCTGCTGTTGGCCTGGATGGGCTCGCACAGCCATTCCAAGGAGTCCCAGGCGATGTCGATCACTTACGCCAAGGGCAGTTGCGAACTCGCCGAACGCTATCTCGGCTTCGACGGCCGACGGCTGGCCTGAGTCCCACCCAGTGATAGCCCCCGAAGAGCTCTGAAAGGCAACACATGTTCCAGTCACTACAGGGCCGCACGGCGGTCGTCACCGGCGGAAGTCGCGGCATCGGCCGCGGCATCGCCGAGACGTTCGCGGCCGCGGGAATCAATGTCGTCATCACCGGCCGCAGCCAGGTCGACGTCGACGCCGCCGTCAGCGCACTTGCCGATGCGCCCGGCACGGTGTCCGGTGTGGCCGCCGACGTCACGAGCCCCGACGACTGCAAGAAGGTGGTCGCCGCGGCGATCGAACGCCACGGCGGGCTGGACATCGTGTGCGCGAATGCGGGCATCTTCCCGTCGGCCCGACTCGAGGACATGACCCCCGAGGATCTCGAGGAGGTGCTCGGCGTCAACTTCAAGGGGACGGTCTACATCATCCAGGCCGCGTTGTCGGCACTGGCCGCCACCGGCCACGGCCGCATCGTCGTGACGTCGTCGATCACGGGTCCCTTCACCGGGTATCCGGGGTGGTCCCACTACGGCGCCAGCAAGGCCGCTCAACTCGGATTCATCCGGACCGCGGCAATGGAGTTGGCACCCAAGAACATCACCATCAACGCCGTCCTCCCCGGCAACATCATGACCGAGGGCCTCGTCGAAATGGGCCAGGACTACATGGACCAAATGACGGCATCCGTGCCCGCTGGGCGACTCGGCACGGTGGCGGACATCGGCAACGCGGCACTGTTCTTCGCCACCGAGGAGGCCGGATACGTCACCGGGCAGTCCCTGGTCGTCGATGGTGGCCAGATTCTTCCCGAGTCGCAGGCGGCGATCGCCGAGCAGTAGCTCCGCCTCGCCTAGAATTGGTCCAACCGAATGGCGAGAGGGGGCCGGTGATGTCGAAGTCGACCGAAGAACTGCGGCGGCGCATCGTCGCCGACATCAACGCCGGCACTCCCGGCGCAAAGCTGGGAAGCGAACGCGACCTGGCCGAACACTATTCGACGAGTCGCTCCAGCCTGCGGCAGATGCTCGCCGCGTTGGAGGAGGCGGGTCTGGTCCATCGCGTGATCGGCCGCTCGGGCGGGATCTTCATCAGCCACGCGCAGGTGCAACGCAGCCTGTCCGACGTGGTTGGGGTGCCGGCCTTCCTCGCGAACCAAGGCTATGTCGCGGGCACCCGGGTGCTCTCGACCAAGATCACCGCACCGGACCGCAGCACGCAGACGGCGTTGCAGATCGGCGCGGCGGACTTCGTCGTGGAGATCCAGCGCGTCCGCCTGGCGGACGGCTCCCCCATCTCGCTCGAGTTGGCGCAGTTCCCCGCCGAGTCCTTTCCCGGGCTGCTCGAAAAGCAGCTCGGCGGTTCGATTTACGAGATTCTCGAGAACGACTACGGCCTCGTCACCTCCCGCGCGGACGAGCGGATCGAAGCGGTCAACGCCACCCCCGACGAGGCCTCGCTGCTGGCGATCAGACCCCGGTCGGCGCTGCTGCTCATCACCCGCGTCACCTACGACCAGAACGACGTGGCAATTGAGTTCTCCCGCGACCTGTTTCGCGGCGACCGCACCCGGTTGGGTGTCACCGTGCAGGGCAGGGGAATTGGTGTTCAGTCACCGGTCGCGGCGGCGACGGTAGCGCTGCACAGTTAACGCTTGACCTCAAGTGTCGTTGATGTTCGACGATGACATCACCACGACTCGAGGAGGACACATGCGACCCATCCGCGCCGATCTCTGGGAAACCCGCGCCGACAGTCCCTTTCCGGGGCTGACCACCCACGCCTACCTCTGGACCGGCGGCCCGGACGGCAACGTGTTGTTCTACGGCACCCAGACCGACGCCGACTTCGGCGACGTCGACCGACTCGGCGGGACGGCCCACCACTATCTGTCACACCGTGACGAGGCAGGCCCCATGCTGGCTCGCGTTCGAAGCCACTTCGGCGCCCGGTTACACGCACCCGCAATCGAACTGCTCGAAATCGGCCAACACGCTCACGTCGACGTACCCCTCGCCGGCCGGCACGTGGACGGCAACGGCATCGAGGTGATCCCGACCCCGGGCCACACCCCTGGCAGCACCTGCTACCTGGTGCCCGGCGTGAACGGCCAGAGCTATCTGTTCACCGGTGACACCATAATGCTTGGGGCCGATGGCAATTGGTTCGCGGGTTACATCCCGCCGATCAGCGAGGCTCAGCCACTGGCCGACAGTCTCCGGTTGCTCGGCACCCTGGCACCAGACCTGGTGATCTCGAGCGCCTTCCCCGGCGAAACCGCCGTGCACGCGCCAGGACGGCAGTGGCGGGCATCCACTGCCCAGGCACTGGCGGGGTTGGCTGAGGCGGCAGCGTGCGCGTAGACCACTAGATTTAAGGCATGAGCCCCGCAGGACGGTTCGCCCCGAGCCCGTCGGCCGATCTGCACATCGGAAACCTGCGCACCGCGGTGCTGGCATGGCTGTTCGCGCGGTCGACGGGACGTGAGTTCCTGGTACGCGTCGAGGATCTCGACGACCGAGCCAAGGACGACGTCGCCGGGCGTCAACTCGACGACCTGTCCGCGATCGGTCTGACGTGGGATGCGCCGCCCGAGTACCAAAGTGCTCATGGAGCGCGGTACGACGCGGTGGTCGAGGAGCTCACCGGCCGGGGGATGACGTACCAATGCCATTGCAGCAGAAAGGACATCCTGCAGGCGCCGCGCGCACCCCACGCCCCAGAGGGTGCGTACCCGGGAACCTGCCGCGACTTGACCGACGCCGAACGCGCCGAACGCGCCGAACGCGCGACCACCGGCCGACCACCCGCGGTGCGGCTGCGGTCGGAGGTCACGCAGTTCACCGTCACCGACCTGCTGCACGGCAGCTACACCGGGGTGGTTGACGACTTCGTGCTGCGCCGCGGTGACGGCATCCCCGCCTACAACCTCGCCGTCGTCGTCGACGACGCCGCCCATGGCGTCGACCAGGTGGTGCGCGGCGACGATCTGCTGTCGTCGTCACCCAGGCAGGCCTATCTCGGTGCACTGCTCGGCCATCCCACTCCGACCTACGCTCACGTCCCCCTGGTGCTCAACACCGACGGCAAGCGACTGGCCAAGCGCGACGGCGCGGTCACCCTCGCCGAACTCGGGACGTCCCGCGCACTGACGTTGATCGCGGGATCGCTCGGCTTCTCGACCAGGACCGTCCCCGACATGCTCACCGAGTTCGACCCGACCGCGTTACCCCGCGAACCCTGGATTTACCAGCCCGAGTGAGGAAAACCCTATGCGGGTCGCCGTCGGGTTGGTAACTTCCGCCGGTGTTCGGATACTTCCGGCGGGCGATGCTCGCCGTCCTCATCGTCGCTGCGGTGATCCTCGGCTCGGCGGCCTGCGGGTCATCGGAGCAGAGCGCCGACCCAATCAAGTCGTCCGGGGTGCTGCGCGTCGGCACCGAAGGCGTCTACTCACCCTTCAGCTACCACGACCCGGCCACCGGTGACCTCGTCGGCTACGACGTCGACGTCGCCAAGGCCGTCGGCCAGAAGCTGGGCGTGAAGGTCGAATTCGTCGAGACGCCGTGGGATTCCATCTTCGCCGCACTCGAGGCCGACCGCTTCGACATCGTGGCCAACCAGGTCACGATCAACCCCGAACGCCAGGCCAAGTACGACCTGTCACAGCCCTACACCGTCGGCGAGGGCGTCATCGTTACGCGGTCAAACGACGAGTCGATCAAGACTCTCGCCGACATCAAGGGCAAGACCGCCGCGGAGAACGCCACCAGCAACTGGTCGGAGGTCGCGCGCAAGGCGGGCGCCACGGTCGAATCCGTCGAGGGCTTCACCCAGGCCATCACGCTGCTGAACCAAGGCCGCGTCGACGTCGTGATCAACGACAGCATCGCCGTCTACGCCTACCTCGCCGAGACCGGCGACAAGTCGGTCAAGATCGCAGGCACCGTCGGCGAGAAGAGCGAGCAGGGCTTCGCCGCGCGGAAGAACAGCGGCATGCTGCCCGAACTCGACAAGGCACTCGGAGAGCTGCGCGCCGACGGGACGTTGGCCACGATTTCGCAGAAGTACCTCAAGGCAGACGCGACGGGAACACCCGCGTCGACGCCGATCCGCTCCTCGGGAGTCCTGCGGGTCGGGACCGAGGGCACGTACTCCCCCTTCAGCTACCACGACCAGGCGACCGGCGAACTGGCCGGCTACGACGTCGACGTGGCAAAGGCCATTGCCGAGAATCTGGGCGTCAAGGTCGAATTCGTCGAGACGCCGTGGGATTCGATCTTCGCCGCGCTGGAGGCCAACCGCTTCGACGTCGTCGCCAACGAAGTCACCGTCACCCCGGAACGCCAAGCCAAGTACGACCTGTCGGAGCCCTACTCGGTCGGTGAGGGCGTCATCGTCACCAAGGCCGATGACGACTCGATCAAGAGCCTGGCCGACCTGAAGGGCAAGACCACCGCGCAGTCGATCACCAGCAACTGGGCGCAGGTCGCCCGCGACGCCGGCGCGAACGTGGAGTCGGTGGAGGGCTTCAGCCAGGCGATCACCCTGCTGAATCAGGGCCGCATCGACGCCACCGTGAACGACAGCATCGCGGTCTACGCCTACCTCGCCGAGACCGGCGACAAGACGATCAAGATCGCAGCGAAGACCGATGAGAAGAGCGAGCAGGCGCTCGCCGCGCGCAAGGACAGCGGCTACCTGCCGGAGCTCAACGGAGCCATCGACGCGCTGCGGTCCTCAGGCAAGCTCGCCGAGATCTCCCAGAAGTACCTCAAGGCCGACGCGACCGGCGCCGGGCAGGCGGGGCAGGCTCCGCAGGCCGGTGGTGCGCAGCAGAACGCGCCGCCGGTGCGCTCGGCGTGGCAGCTGATCCTCGACAACCTGTGGCCGCTGGCGAAGGCCGCCATCACCGCCACCATCCCGCTGACCATCATCAGCTTCGTCGTCGGCCTGGTCATCGCCCTCGCGGTGGCCTTGGCCCGACTGTCACCGAACGTCATCCTCACCAACGTCGCGCGGTTCTACATCTCGATCATCCGCGGCACTCCCCTGCTGGTGCAGTTGTTCATCGTGTTCTACGCGCTCCCGCAGCTCGGGGTGAAGATCGACCCGTTCCCCGCGGCGGTGATCGCGTTCAGCCTCAACGTCGGCGGCTACGGGGCGGAGATCATCCGCTCGGCGATCCAGAGCATCCCCAAGGGACAGTGGGAGGCCGCCGAGACGATCGGCTTCAATTACGTTGGCGCGCTTAAGCGCATCATCCTGCCGCAGGCCGCGCGGGTGGCGGTGCCGCCGCTGTCCAACACGTTGATCTCCCTGGTGAAGGACACCTCGCTGGCATCGACGATCCTGGTCACCGAATTGTTGCGGCAGGCTCAGATCGTCGCGGCGCCCACGTTCGAGTTCTTCGCCCTGTACGGCACCGCGGCGGCGTACTACTGGGTGATCTGCCTGGTGCTGTCGTTCGGCCAGGGCCGCCTGGAACACCGACTGGAAAGGTACGTGGCGCGATGACCGACAGCACTGACGAGACCGAGACCGACTATCGCGTCGTCGCCGAGGGTGTCGAGAAGGCGTTCGGCGACAACAAAGTGCTCAAGGGCGTGTCGTTCAAGGTCGAGCGCGGCACCGCGACTGCCATCATCGGTCCGTCTGGATCGGGCAAGACGACGCTGCTTCGCACGCTCAACGCACTCGACCGGGCCGACGCCGGGGTGATCCGGGTCGACGACGTCGAGATCGACTTCGCCACCCCGACACCCAAGCCAGAGATCCGAAAGTTCCAGTCGCGCAGCGGCTTCGTGTTCCAGGGACACAACCTGTTCCCCCACAAGACGGTGCTGCAGAACATCATCGAGGGACCGGTGATCGTCCAGAAGCGGCCCAAGGAGGAGGCGGTCGCCGACGCGGTCGTCCTCCTCGAACAGGTCGGCCTGGCCGAGAAGAGGGACCAGTACCCGTTCCAGCTCTCCGGCGGTCAGCAGCAGCGCGTCGGCATCGCCCGCGCGCTGGCCCTCAAGCCCAAGCTGGTGCTGTTCGACGAGCCGACCTCCGCACTCGACCCCGAACTGGTCGGCGAAGTGCTCTCGGTGATCAAGGATTTGGCGGTCGAGGGCTGGACGTTGGTGATCGTCACCCACGAAATCCAGTTCGCCCGTCAGGTGTCCAGTCAGGTGCTGTTCACCGATCAGGGCGTCATCCTGGAGCAGGGCACCCCCGCCGAGGTGATCGGCGATCCGAAGGAAGAGCGCACCCGCCAGTTCCTAGACCGCATCCTCAACCCGCTGTAATCCTCATTACCGCGAGCGAGCGTGTCTGCGGCCGACACGCCGTTCAAATGTCGGAGTTCACGCACGCTCGCGCGCGTGATCGAGCAGCAATCCGACTGCAATGGACGCACTTTGGGCGGCACTCTCCATGGTCGCCGACCAGTCCGTGGCGGTCCAGTCACCCGCCAGCACCAGCGACGGCACCGACGTGCGTTGCGGCGGCCGCAGTGAGTCCATGCCGACCACTTGCGAGAAGGTGGCCCTCGGCATCTTGACCACCTGTGCCTCGACGACCTCGGCGGCGACGGCAGCCGGGTAGTACCGCCGCAACAGCGCCATCTGTTCGGCCACGATCTCCTCGCCTGACTTGTCGATCTGCTCGTAGGCACCGCTGGTCGTCAGGCAGTACAGCCACCCGCGGTCGGTACTCCTCCCGTGCATGATCTGCCGGTCGAAGACCTCGTCGATCACACCCGTTCCCCCGATGAGCCCCTCGAACGCCGACTCGGTGCCCAGCGGGCGGTCGAGGTACAGGTTCGTGCTGACGATCGGGGTGTAGCCCAATTTGTCTGCGGCCGCGTAGATCTCGCCATGCTCGGGTAGGTCGTCCAGCAGCCCGGCGACGTTGGAGTTGGGGACGGCACACACCACGCCGTCGGCGGGCACGCGGGTTCCGTCCGACATCAGCACCCCGCTGACCACGCCGTCCTCGATCTCGACGCGCCGCGCCACCGCCCGGTAGCGGACGTCGACGCCACGCTCCTCGAATACCCGGAGTGCGCCCGTGACGAAGAGGGTGTCCAAGTCGACCGTGGGATAGCCGATGGTGACCGGCGTGCGGTGCCGCACACCCATCCGGAAGCCGGTGGCCATCACCTTCGCAAACACCGCGGCCGAGCCACGCGACACCGGTTCGGCGGCGATTCCCAGAGCTAGCCAGTCCCACAACGCTTCTCGCGCCGGCGCGGGCATGCCGACCCCGTCGAACCACTGGTCGGTGCTCAGGTCGGCCAGGTCGGCGGGTGGGTGCAGGGCCTGCCACCCGAGCCGCAGCGTGGCGCGGGCTGCGCGTAACCGGTCGGCGACGGTCGCGTCGGGATGCACGCCGAACAGCGTGCGCACCGCGCCGAAGCCCGTCGTCTGCACGACCTTCTTACGCCCGTCGGGCCAACGCAACGTCGACCGCTTGGGGAAGACGACGGACTCGCGGGTGCCGACGCTGGTGAGGTAGCGGAAGAGGTGCTCGTACCCGCTGGCGATGACGTGCTGACCGTTGTCGGGCAGATCGTCGACCTGCTCGGCCCGCATCGCATGTGTCCGGCCGCCGAGCCGTCCGCGGCGCTCCAGCAGCGTGACGTCCATGCCCGCCTCGGCCAGCCAGACCGCCGAGGCCAGGCCGGCCAACCCGCCCCCGATGACCACGTACCGTCCGCCCATTCACCCAACGTACGCCCCGTCGGCCAACCGCCGACCGCCCGCGAGCAGTCGCAAATGCGCGCGACACGCCGAGATTTCGCGCACGTTTGCGCCTGCTCGCGGGAGGGACGCGGGAAACTGTGGGATGTCACAACCACGAAGCGTCGACGCGGACGTCGTCATCGTCGGAGCCGGGCTCTCCGGAATGATCGCCGCCCGCACGGTGCTCGCCGCGGGATTGGTGCCCGTCGTCCTGGAAGCCGACGGCCGCGTCGGCGGCCGCATCCTCACCGAAGACGTGATGCCCGGAGTGAGCGTCGAACTCGGTGCGCAGTGGATCGGCGACACGCACGAACGGATGTTCCGGCTCGCCGACGAGCTCGGCGTCGAGACGTTCCCGCAGTACGACGAGGGCGAGACGTCCTACGACCTCGTCGGCTCGGGAGTATTGCGGGAGAACGAGTTTCACACTCGCTTCGCCGACGAGCTGTCCGAGCTGGAGCGCGTCCTTCGCCGACTCGACGAGCTGGCCGCCGACGTGCCCGTCGAGGCACCATGGCTGGCGCCGCGGGCCGACGAGTGGGACGTCATCAGCGCGGGCACGTGGTACGACAACCAGGGCCTCTCGCCGGTCGCGCGGACGCTGCTGGAGATCTGCACCGTCGGAATCCTTGCGGTGCCGACTGTCGAAGTGTCGTTCCTGCACCTGCTCTTCACCATTCAGACCTGCGGTGTGACGTCCGAGCTCTTCGCCGAATCCGAGGGTGGCGCCCAGACCACCCGGTTCGTCGGCGGCACCAGCGAGATTCCGCGCCGACTGGCCGCACTGATCACCGACCACATCGTGCTCGACGCCCCGGTGCAGACGATCGAGCACTCCACGGACGGCGTCGTCGTGCACTGCCGCGGCGGGCTGGTGGCCCGCGGCCGCCGCGTCATCGTGGCCATCTCGCCGACGCTGGCCGGTCGCATTCTGTACGACCCGCCACTGTCGGGAATCCGCGACCAGCTGACCCAGCGGCTGCCCAACGGCTCTGCGATGAAGGCATTCTTCGTCTACGACGAACCCTTTTGGCGCGCAGACGGATTCAACGGGCAGCTCATCTCAGACGTCGGTCCGGCGCGAATGTCCAACGACACCTGCATTCCCGGCGACGACCACGGGGTGATCCTGCTGTTCCTGGAGGGTGACCAGGCCCGCACCTTCGGACGGCTGCCAGTCGACGAGCGCCGCGCCGCGCTCACCGCGGAGTTGGTGCGCCACTACGGTGCCAAGGCCGCATCGCCGGAGTTCTACGTCGACGGCGAATGGTCGGATCGACAGTGGACCCGCGGCTGCTACAACGCCAACCACGGCCCGCACGTGTGGACGACCTACGGTGAAACGCTCGCGGCGCCGATCGGCGTGATCCACTGGGCGTCCACCGACACGGCCACCCACTGGAGCGCCTACATGGAGGGTGCCGTCGAGGCGGGCGAGCGCGCGGCTTTGGCGGTCGTCGACTCCCTCACCTAGTGCGATTTCGGCGCGTTTCCGTTCGGTCAGCGAACGTTTGCGCGCCGAAGCCACTCACGCAAGGAGCGCGTTGCGGAACTGCGGATGGGCGATCGCGGCCAATGCCTCAGCACGCTCGCGCACGGTCCTGCCCTCCAGCTCGGCGACGCCGTATTCGGTGACGATCACGTCGACGTGGTGGCGCGGTGTCGTGATCACCGCGCCGGGACCAAACGTCGGCACGATCCGCGACCGGAGCTCGCCGTCCTTGCTGAACGTGGACGGCAGGCAGATCAGCGAACGGTCGGCCAGCTCGAGCCCGGCGCCCGCCACGAAGTCCTCGGCACCGCCGATGCCGCTGAACTGCTTGCCGTCGAGGGTGTCGGCGACCACCTGGCCCTGCGCGTCGACCGCCAGTGCACCGTTGATCGAGATCATGTCGGCGTTGGCGCCGATGACCTCCGGCGAGTTGACGATCTCGACCGGCAGGAACGCGACGTCGGAGTTGCCGTCGAGCCAGGCGTAGAGCTCCGGTGAGCCGAACGCGAACGTCGTCACGCTCACCCCCTCGTATTGACCCTTGCGGTCGTTGGCGACCTTGCCCGCGCTGTGCAGCTTCATGCAGCCGTCGGTGAACATCTCGGTGTGCAAGCCATAGCCCCGGCCGTCGCCCTCTGCGAGCAGGGTCGCGATCTGGTTGGGGATGGAGCCGATGCCCACCTGCAGGGTCGCGCCGTGCCGGATGAAGCCGACGGCATGGCGTGCGATTGCGTCGTCGACGTCGGTGGGCTCCCCTTCGGGCAGCGCGAACGGTTCGTCGGTCGAGTGAATCAGAACGTCGACCTCGTCGACGTGCAGGGCGTGGCGATGCTCACCAAGCCCGAACGTCCGCGGGTACGCCTCCGACGCCTCGACGATCAGCAGTCGTCCGGGATCGCCTCCCGCCCTTCGCAATTCGTCGATCGTGCCGCCGGCGTGCAGCGACAGCGAGCACCAGCCGTCGGCGTCCGGCGGCGTGGCGACCGTCGTCATCACCCGCGGCGCTTGGCGTTCGAGGAGCGGCCCGAAGCGGCGGAAGTCCGCTGGCGTGAATTGGATGTCGGCGCCCCCGCCGAGCAACGCCCGTTCCAAGGGACCGAAGAACCCAGACAGGTAGTGCACGCCGGGCCGCGAGAACAGTTCCGTGAGGACGGCGAGCAACGCGCCGTAGACGCGGAGGTCGGTCCAATCCTCTCGCTCGCCGAGCGCCCGCAGGAACGCGGGCGGCTGGCCCGGTCCGAGCGGGATGCCAAGGGTGTCGCGGGGGTTGAGCAGGGCGGCGGCCTGCTCGGCGGTGAGCTCGGTGGGCATGGCGCGACCCTATCCCGCAAGCGACTTGGGCGCGTAAACGTTCGCCGAGCGAACGTTTTCGCGCCGAAATCGCTAGGTATGCAGGGGGAGCGACGCCATCCCGCGCAGCGTGACGTTCGGCTTGTACGGCGGCTCGCCGGCGAGCGTGGCACGCGGGAACCTTCGAGTCACCGCCGTCAACGCCACCCTGGCCTCGAGTCGGGCCAGCGGCGCGCCGAGGCAGAAGTGCACACCGTGGCCGAAGGCCAAGTGCCGCAGGTCTTCTCGGCGCGGGTCGAACGCGTCCGGCGCGTCGAACGCCGTCGGGTCACGCTGCGCGGCGGCGAGCAGCAACATCATCGTGTCGCCCTTCGGGATGGTCACGTCCCCAATGGTCATCTCCTCGCCCGCCGTCCGCCCGGCCAGCTGAACCGGCGGGTCGTACCGCAGGGTCTCCTCGATGATCGTGGCCGCGCGGTCGGGATCCTCGGCCAGCGCCGCCCACTGCCCTGGCTCGCGCTGCATCGCCAGGATCGCGTTGGCGATGAGGTTGACGGTCGTCTCGTGGCCCGCGACCAGCAGCAGGTTGCACGTCGCGACGATCTCGTCGGTGGTCAGCTGGTCGCCGTCCTCCTCGGCCGCGATCAGCGCCGAGATCAGGTCCTCGCGCGGGGCCGTCCGGCGCTCCTCGACGAGGCCGGCGATGTAGCCCCGCATCCAGTGCCCGGCGTTCATCCGGTCGGCGAAGTTGTCGGGCAGCTCGCCGGTGAAGGTGATGAACGGGTCTAGACCCTGCGCCAGCAGCGCCGAGGCGTGACTGAACTGCGGTTCGTCCTCGATCGGCACACCGAGCATCCGGCAGATCACGGCGACCGGCAATGGGTACGCCAAGTCGGCGACGGCGTCCAGGGAATCACCGCTCACCCGGTCGAGCAGGCCGTCGACCATCGCCACCACGTCGGCCTCCAGCGCCCTGACCCGCTTCGGCGCGAATGCCTGCTGCGCAAGCCTGCGCAACCGGGTGTGGTCGGGCGGGTCCAGGAAGAGGAACCCCGGTTGACCGAACGGCCGCGGCTCGGCGCCCTTGGCGATCTCGCGCTGCGCGACGGTCGACTTGAGCCGGTCGCTGGCCGACGACGGGTGCCGCAGCACGTCCCCGCAGTCCTGGAACGACGAGAACACGACCAGATTGCTCTCCGGCATCAGGATCGGTCCGTCGTCGAGGATCTGCCGGTACACGGGATACGGGTCGGCCCGGTTCGACGGGTCGAGCAGCTGCATCAGCAGCGCCTGCGGCCCCGCGGTGGTCGTCATCGTTCTATTGTGCGCGCGCCGAGTAGTAGCGCCCCAGGACGTGCTCGCGCAGCTCGTCGAACTCACCGGCGGTGATCGCCGCCCTGATCTGGTCGACCATGCGGATGACGAACCGCTCGTTGTGGATGGTGCACAGCGTCGACGACAGCATTTCCTTGGCCTTGAACAGGTGGTGGATGTAGGCCCGGGTGTAGTTGGCGCAGGTGTAGCAGTCGCACTCGGCGTCGATTGGGGTGAAGTCGCGCTTGTAGCGCGCTCCGGTGATGTTGTAGCGGCCGTCTGCCGAGTACACCGCGGCGTTGCGCGCCACCCGTGACGGCGACACGCAGTCGAACGTGTCCGCGCCAGCCGCGACGGCGGCGAACAGGTCGTCGGGCTCGCTGATGCCGAGCAGGTGACGGGGCTTGTCGTCGGGCAGCTCGTCGGTGACCCAGCCGACGATGGTCGCGAGATTCTGCTTCTCCAACGCCCCACCGATGCCGTAGCCGTCGAAGCCCCTTCCGTCCTCGTCGCGGATTTCGGTCAGACCCTTCGCCGCCTGTCGCCGGAGGTCCTCGTACTGCGCGCCCTGCACGACGCCGAACAGGGCTTGGGCCGGCTTGTGCGCCCGCGCGATGCCGAGCCGACGATGTTCGGCAAGGCAGCGCACCGCCCAGTCGTGGGTGCGCTGAACCGAACTCTCTTGGTAGCCACGGGTATTCATCAGCGTGGTCAGCTCGTCGAAGGCGAAGATGATGTCGGCGCCGAGCTGATGCTGAATGCCGATCGACACCTCCGGGGTGAATCGGTGGATCGAACCGTCCTTGTGCGAGCGGAAGTTCACGCCGTCGTCGTCGACGTGCGCCAGGCGTTCCTTGCCCTCGGCGATGACGTCGTCCGCCTGGACCCGCTCCGCGTCCATGGAGAGCACCTTCTTGAAGCCGACGCCGAGCGAGAGCACCTGAAAGCCACCGCTGTCGGTGAACGTCGGACCCGGCCAGTTCATGAAGGCGCCGAGGCCGCCCGCCTCGTCGACGACGTCGGGACCCGGTTGCAGGTAGAGGTGGTAGGCGTTGGACAGAACCGCTTGAGCGCCAACGTCCTTCATCGACTCGGGCAGCACGGCCTTGACGGTCGCCGCCGTCCCGACTGCCACGAAGGCCGGGGTGTGCACGTCGCCGTGCGGGGTGTGGATTACGCCTACCCGGCCGGCTCGTCCTGGCAGTTGGGCCTTGACTTCGAAGTACGGCGGGGTGCTCACCGCTGTACATTCTCACACCCCGGCGATCGGCCGACCCACGAGCATCCGGTCATGTCAGGATGAGGGCATGCCGCCCAGGACGCGTCACCCCCGGCGACGCATCGACGGGCTGTCTCCCGAGCGCATCGTCGACGCCGCCGTGGAGATCCTCGACGCCGAGGGGGAAGACGGCCTGACGTTCCGCAGGCTCGCCGACCTCCTCGTCACCGGCCCCGGCGCGATCTACCACCACGTGGCGAACAAGGGCGAGTTGCTCGTCGCCGCCACCGAAACGATCCTGGCGTCGGCGACCACCGTGGCAAACGTCGACGGACTGCGGGAGGAGGACGCCGTCAAGACGGTCGCGCTCGCGGTGTTCGACGCGATCGACGCACATCCGTGGGTCGGTGCGCAGCTCGCCAATCCGCTGCAACCCGCGATGGTTCGCCTCTTCGAGAGCATCGGACGCCAGGTTCGGGCACTCGGCGTCCCCGAGGCCGCGCTGTTCACGTCGACGTCGGCGTTGACCAACTACATCCTCGGCGTCGGGGGGCTCAACGCCGCGAACGCTCGCGCCGCGGAGAACACCAACCGCACCGAACTGCTCGTCAGCGTCTCGGCGGCGTGGGCGAACCTCGATCCCGACGAATATCCGTTCACCCGCGACGTCGCCAAGCAGATGCGCGAGCACGACGACCGCACCCAGTTCCTCGACGGCATCGACCTCATCCTCGCCGGAATCGGCGCGCTCGGACGCCGCCCCTAACCCAGGAAACGCACGATCGCCTCGGCGAGTTCCTCACCGGCATCCTCCTGAAGGAAATGCCCCGCCCCGTGGATCACGGGGTGCTCGACGCCACGGGCGCCCCGCATCTCGCTGATGAAGATCGGCGCCATGGCTCCGGTGATCGGATCGCCGTCACTGAAGGCCACCAGCATCGGAGTGGGGCTGTCGCGCAACGCCTCCCACGCATGCAGATTGGCAGGGCTCGCGGGGTCGGCCGGCGACGTCGGCACCAAGCCGGGCATCGCGCGCGGACCCGCACAGTACGAATCGTCGGGGAACGGCGCGTCGTAACCCGCGCGCACCGCATCGCTCATCCGCCGCAGGCAGCCCGACTGGACGAACCGGCCGACCTCGATCTCGGGCATCTCCTCGATCGCCTTCCGAAACTGCCACCAAATTTCCGGCATGGGCAGATCACCGGTGGGCAGACCCGTGTTGGCGACGACGATGCGAGCGACGCGGCCCGGGTTCTCGGCCGCCAGACGGAGACCGATGAGGCCGCCCCAGTCCTGGCCGACGACCGTCACGCGATCCAGGTCCAATTCGTCGACGACGAACGCCCGAATCCACTCGACGTGCCTGGCATAACTGTGGTCTTCGATGCGGGTTGGCTTGTCGGAGCGGCCAAATCCGATCAGATCGGGGCAGATGACGCGGTGACCGGCCGCCACCAGAATGGGAATCATCCGGCGGTAGAGGTAGGACCAGGACGGTTCGCCGTGCAACAACAGCACCGGATCTGCGTCGGCGGGACCGTCCTCGACCCACGCCATGCGAAGGCGTCCGCCCTCTTGGTCGTCGACGTCGCAATAGCGCGGCGAGTACGGAAAGTCCGCCAGGGCGACAAAGCGGTCATCGGGGGTACGCAGCGACTCCATGCTGCTGAACCTACGCCGCACACCGCGGCCGACCGGACACGCCAGGACCGGGCAATTCTGGCAATCTCCTGTCCACCGGACCGTCTCACCCCATAATGCGGGTGACGATCCGCTGATCTTGATGGATCGCACCGACAACGAGGAGAACAGACGTGAAGCAGGGTTTGCTGATTGCCGTGGGAGGCGCCGCGATCGTCGTCGCCGGTCTGGCGGGCTGTTCGTCGGGCGACAAGTCGACGACGGGTTCGTCGAGCTCCAGTTCCAGCTCGAGCTCGAGTGAGTCGTCCTCGAGCAGCTCGAGCGCTGCCTCGACCAGCGCAGAGGCAGCCGCAGGTACCAAGGTCACCATCGACGGACAGGCCAAGGACGTCGGCGGCAGTGTCGTGTGCGCCCCGATGGGCGGCAACATGAACGTCGCGATCGGCGAGTCGATGACCGGAATTGCCGCCGTGATCAGCGAATCCGACCCGCCAACGGTCACGTCCGTGGCACTGGGCAACGTCGACGGAATCACCCTCGCGGTGGGCGGCGGCCAGGGCGATGCCACGGCAACCAAGGACGGCAAGACCTACAAGATCACTGGCAACGCATTCGGCATCGACATGGCCAACCCCATGCAGCCGGCAAAGAAGCCCTTCGAACTCGAGTTCACCTGCCCCTAGGCAGAAACCGTGAGCGAGCCGGCGGCGGCGTCCCGACGTGGGGCGTCGCCGTCGTTCTTTGACTAGAGTCCACGTCGTGAGCAAGTCGCGTCCGAGGCGGGCCACCCACGATGACGTCGACGGCATTGGACGAGTCGTCGCGGCGGCCTTCAACAAGTACGTCGACCGGATCGGCAGGGCGCCGGCACCAATGACCGCCGATTACGCGGAATTGCTTGAGACGTCCCGAGTTTGGGTGGTCGACGACCAGGACGAGGTAGTCGCCGTCCTGGTCACGCGGGCCGAGTCCGACCACCTGTTGCTCGACGTCGTCGCCGTCGCGCCGACGGCGCAAGGTGGCGGTCATGGACGGGTTCTGCTGGCGCGCGCGGACCAGGACGCCCGCGAACAGGGCTTGCCGGAGATCCGGCTGTGCACCAACGAAGCGATGACCGAGAATCTCGAGTTCTATCCGCGGCGTGGGTTCCGGGAGACGAGCCGCGCCCTCCAGCACGGGTACCACCGGGTGTTCTTTGCCAAGGCAGTGACCGCCGAGCCGGGCTGACAGGCATAGCTGTCAGCCACCTCAGTTACCACCGGACAATGGCGACGGTATCGCATCAGCACGGGTATTTGGTGCGGTAATGTGCGGTTCGCGCGGGGGTGAGCTGCGCGCGAATCCAGGGGGAGCGACCGTTGGCAAAGCATCGGCAGCCTAAGAAGCACAGGGCGCGCAGGGCCGTTCTGGCCGGAGCAGCAGCAACTGGACTGTCGAGCGTCATGGTCCTCGGCCACCTGACGGACACCACGGCCCACCACGACGACGTGGCTCTCGTGGCCACCGTGATCGGTGTCGGCGGACGTGACGATCCGACGAGTACGCGGTTGCAGAACAAACTTAGCGGCGACTACGCACTTGGCTTCGACGACACGAACTACCAGGCCATCCAGTATCCGGCCAACCTGGCCTTCCAGAGCAGCATCGACGTCGGCATTCCCCGGCTGGCGCAAGCCGTCGTCGCCGCCGACGGAAGAACCCGCATCGTCTCGTATTCCGAGGGCACGCTCGTCGCCGAGCAGGTGAAGCGCAACCTCGCCAACTCGAAACCTGGGGACCCGACGCCGCCCTCACCTACCGATTTGGACTTCGAGTTCATCGCGTCGCCGTATCTGCCCAACGGTGGAATCTTCGCTCGCTTCCCAGGGTTCGCGATTCCAGGTCTGCTGCCGACGTTCAGCGCGGCCCAGCCGACCAACTATGACTCCACCTACGTCACCCACGAATACGACGGATTCGCCGATTTCCCAGCGTATTTCAACCCGGTGTCACTGGCCAACGCCCTTCTCGGGATGGTCTACGCACATCCGGACCAGTACTACGACCGCATCGCGTTGAACGATCTGGTCGAGGGCCAGACCAAGTTCACGACGGTCGTGCCTCATGGTCCGCAGGGCAAGGACACCTACATCCTCGTCTACAACCCGCATCTCCCACTGCTGGCTCCGATTCGCCAGATTGCGGGGCTGCTCATGCTGACGCCCCTGACCGAACCGGTCCTCGGCGCCATTGAGCCGTTTCTCCGCCTGGCAGTGGACATGGGCTACACCGACCGCACCAACGCGAATCCCTCAGCCCCCACTGGATTTTCGTTCATCACGCCACCGGTCAAGTTCGCCGAGCTCGCCAATGCAGTCCCGGGCGCTATACGGCAGGCAGCCACTGGCGCGCTTCCGAACGCCAAGACGACATCCGACGACGAGGCGTCGACGACAGGCGGCCTCGATGACTCGCCGTCCGGCGAACTCGAGCAATCGCGCCAACTTTCGTCCAAGGGCGGCAGTGACTCAGGAGAGCCGTCGACCAAGCCTTCTCGCGACGAGGGCCCTCCGGCCGCAGTCGAGCAGGAGGTTCGCACTCGCATCACGCATCCGACACTCGTCGGCGACGGCAACATGGCCCGACCGGGCACCGCTGCCGCGACGACGAACGCGGCCGCGAACGCGGCTACGAACGAGAACGACGCCCCGGCGACCACTTCGAGCCCGGCCATCCCCGCGCAGCCGGACCCGATCCCCAGCGAGCCGGCCACCGGGGCTGAGTCGGTCGCCCACGACGAAGCGGCGGCCTAACGTGCACCTCCCACCGCTGCGCGTCTCGCAGTAAAGCGCCACACCGCACGAACATTGGTAACAGAGCGATCGCTCTGTTACCTTACGGGCGTGCCTCGTCCCCGGATCCACGACCGCGACACGGTCCTGGACGCCGCCGAGTCGCTCGCCGTCCAGACCGGCCCGGCAAGTGTCACCACCCGGGCGGTCGCCGCCACCGCAGGTACGTCCAACGGCGCGATCTACCACAGCTTTCGGTCCAGGGGTGACCTGCTCGCGCAGACCTGGCTGCGCGCCGCCCGAGCCTTCCTCGCCGTTCAGAACCAACTGGTCGAATCGGCTCTCGCCGAGAACGGCGCCGATCCGGTATCGGCCGTCGTGGCAGCGGCCGACGCACCCGCGGCGTTCTTCGGCCTGCATCCGCAGTCCTCGCGCCTACTCTTGAGGGTCGACCGCGACCAACTTCTCGGCGACGACCTGCCCGACGACGTCGTCGCCGACCTCGCCGAGTTGGACCGGGCACTGGTGGGGCTGATGATTCGCCTGTCGACGCACCTGTGGAACCGCAAGGACGCCAAGGCCGTGGACGTGATCACGCTGTGCATCGTCGACCTGCCCACCGCGATTCTGCTGTCACGCAACAGGATCGAAGATCCGTGGGCCCGCAACCAACTCACGTCGGCGGTACGTGCCGTGCTCGCCGACGGCCCACCGCCACCCACCACCGAGGAGTAATCCATGCCCGTCACCGTGACCTACACCGACGCGATCGCCGTCCTCGACCTCGGCGACGACGAGAACCGGTTTTCGCTCGGCGCCCTCGACGACATCGAGGGCCTGCTCGACGACGTCGTCTCCTCGGGAGCAGGCGGCCTCGTCACCACGGGCACCGGCAAGTTCTACTCCAACGGTCTCGACCTCGACTGGCTGCTGTCGCACGGCGACCAGATGCAGTCCTACGTCGGACGCGTGCACGCCCTCTTCGCCCGTGTACTGACGTGCCCGATGCCGACCGCCGCGGCGCTCAACGGGCACGCCTTCGGCGCAGGCGCCATGCTCGCGATGGCCCACGACTTTCGCGTCATGCGTGCCGACCGAGGCTTCTTCTGTTTCCCCGAGGTCGACATCCGCATCCCGTTCACCCCGGGAATGGCCGCGTTGATCCAGGCCAAGCTCACCCCAGCGGCGGCCGTGGCCTCGATGACCACCGGGCGCCGGTTCGGTGGCGGCGAGGCACTGCACTTCGGCATCGTCGACGCGACCGCCGCCGAGGGTTCCGTGGTCGACGACGCGGTCGCCGCGATCGCACCGCTCGGCGGCAAGGACCCGGGCACCCTCGGTGCCATCAAGCAGACGATGTACGGCCCGGCGATCGCGGCGCTGGCGAGCTGAGTCAGAGCATCGTCGGCCTGCCGAAGCTGGCCAGCACCCCCGGCGAATAGAGCCCTCGCAGACGCTCCCCCGTCGGCTCCACTCCGGCGGCGGCGACCAACTCGTCGGCCAACTCGACGATTCTGGCCGAGTGAAGCGGGAACGGCACGTGTTCATTGGGCACCCACCACGTGCGGCCGCCCTTGCGGGTGTGCGCCCCCCATCGGGCGGTCAGCCACGTTTCCAGCGGCGTCGGCTCGACGACGGGACCCACCTCGACGCCCACCCTGCACCGCAATCCGCGGTGCGGCAGACGTCGCACGCTGTCGTATGTGATGCGGCGACCGTCGCGGGTCAACCGCATCTTCGCCCACGTGTACGGCGTGCCAAGTGCCGTGCGGGTCACCGGCACGACGGCCAACCGCGCGGTTTCCAACGACTGGAAGAGCACACCGTGCCTGCCGTCGTCGTCGACCGAGTACAGCCGCACGTTGGTCTCGAGGAAGCGACCGAAGTACGGAATCGTGCGCGGAATACCAAGCGACAGTTGGCTCATCGCGAACGGCACCAAGCCCACGTACGTGTTCCCGTCGCCGAAGACGTCGGGCCGGGCGCCGTCGGGGAACATGTGCGCGACGGCGCCCGGGTCGACCGGCCAGTGCACGAACGTCAGGTCGCCCCAGAACTGTCGCGTGAACACCGGGCGCGGCAAGGCGGGCGCGGTGACGGCGAATCCCTCGGGCAACGATTCCGGCACGTTGCCAATCGTGTCACTAACTGCTGGCGCCTCGGCCGGTCTGCTGTTGCAGTTCGTCGATCATGTCCGACGCCGCCGCCTTCGTCAGGTCCTCGGGAACTTCACGCCCGGCTTCCTGAGCCAACGTGTTCAGATAACTGCGTTGCGGACCGGTCATCGGCTCGTCACCGGTAACCCACTCCGACGTGTCCTTCTCAGCGGTTTCGTTCGGCGCTTGTTGCGCATCTTCGCTCACTGACATCACCTCCACGCCAGGAATATCCGTCGCACGTCTGTTCGAAACCTGCCCAACCGTTTCACGTGCATCGCATCGGGGCATCTCCGAGCAGTGCCGACCGACGAGGAACCCGCCACCACCGACAAGGACGTCAGGCTCGTCCGCCTGACGGCAGGCGGTCCGATGATGGTGCAGGGTCCGGTGCGCGTCGAGACGCCCGACGGGTCGACGATCGAATCCGACCGGTTCATGGTGGCGATCTGCACCTGTCGACGCAGCAAGACCTACCCGCTGTGCGACACCAGTCACCGCAAGAAGCGCCGCCCGACCCCCTGAGACCTGGCCCACAATGCGGCGTCGAGGCGATTACCAGATCGTGCGAAGGGTACGCAACTTGGGAAGGTGCACCCCGCGCCGAGACACATCAACGCCGAAGGGGCGAACCCAATATGAGTATCACCACCAATACCTTGATCGCACAGTTGCGTGCGCTGCTCGACCTGACCAACACCGAGATCCAGGTCGCCGAGACCCGCGTCGCCCAGGCCCGCACCGAGGCCGTTCGACGTGAACTGACGCAGAACGCGCAGAACGGTCGCGACCGCGCCGAGGCCATCGAAAAGGCGATCCGCCAGCTCGGCGGCCGTCCCGACGTCATCGGCCCGTTCCTGGGCCGTGCCGCCGCCGCGGTCAAGGCCCTCACCGAGCAGGCGCAGCCATTCGACGAGGCGCTGCTTGGCGACCTCGCGCTGGAGCACCAGCTGTTCGACCGCGCGCGCTACGTCAAGGCTCTCGCCGTTGCCGCCCAGGAGTCCGACGTCGAGGCGCTCGCCTCACGTCTGATCACCGCGCACGCCGCGACCGTCGACTGGCTGACCACCGTTCTCGCCGAGGACGCCCTCGGTGGGCCGGCCGCTCTGCGCCGGACCCCGCTTCAGGCTGCCGCCGGAACCGCCATTCAACTGGTCAACCTGCCGGTGAACTGGTCGGTCCGCAGCTTGGACAAGGCCGTGGACACCGTGCGCGCCACGCCGCTGGCCGTGAGTGAATTGATCAACCGCGGCAAGCGCGTTGGCGACGTGGCCAGCAAGACGGTGTCGGCATCACGGGATGCTGCACTCGAGACCGCGGAAGCCGTCATCCGTGAGGGTGGCGCGGAGCGTGCGGCCGACGTCCTGCACTCCGCGCGTGCCGCCACGGGTGCGCTCGACGCCGACGAACTGCCGATCGACGGCTACGACGAGCTCAACGTCTCCGAGGCCGTGAGCGGCATCAAGGCGCTGACCAACCCGGCCGAAGTTCGCGCGATCCTCGCCTACGAGGAGGCTCACAAGGCCCGTCAGGGTGTCGTGTCGGCAGCGCAGACCCGCATCGCCGCCATCGCCCAGGAAGTCGTCGGCATCAGCTGACCCACGCATGTGACGAGCCCCGCGGTTCCCATCGGACCGCGGAGCTTTTCGCTATGTGCTTCATGGCAACCAGTTTCGGATCGCAGGTCGATAGCCTGCCGGCTGGTCGCCGACCCTGACCCCCGGGCTGATCAGCTGACCCTGGTATTCGGGCGTGAACATCCGGTACACCGACTCGGGCGCCACGGCACTGGCCTCGTCGAGGCTCGCCCTCAGCTCGGCAGGCAGCTCGAAGTCCAGTGCCGCCATCGTGGATCCGAGTTGATCGGCGCTGCTCGCGCCGACGATCGCGGCCGAGATGCCGGGCTGGGTGGCCACCCAATTGACGGCGACCTGAGCCATCGTCACACCCAACTCGTCGGCGACGGCCTCCAGCGGCTCGAGCAGTCGCCAATCCCGTTCCGTCAGTGGCAGACCCGACCCACCGGGGGTACTTAGCCGCCCGTCGCCGGTGAGTCCGCGCTCGGAGTCGTGGCGATACTTGCCGCTGAGGAAACCACCGCCGAGCGGGCTCCACGCCGTGAGTCCGATGCCGAGCGCGTGCGCCATCGGGACGTGCTCCACCTCGATCTGACGTTCCACCAGCGAGTACGGCAACTGAAGATTGATCATCGGCGTCGCCGAATGGGCCCGCGCCAGCGTCTGCGCCTGCGCCGCATACCAACTCGGCACGTCCGACAGCCCGGCGTAGCGAATCTTGCCCGCCCGCACCAAGTCGTCGAACGTGCGCAGGACTTCTTCGACCGGTGTCAGCCGGTCCCAGGTGTGCAGCAGGAACAAGTCGACGTAGTCGGTTCCCAAGCGGCGCAACGAGTCCTCGAGCGCACGGATCATGTGCTTGCGGCCGTTGCCACCCGCATTCGGGTCACCGGGGGCCACGCTGTTGGTGAACTTGGTGGTCAGCACCACCCGGTCACGCGCCTTGGCCTCGGCGATGAGCGTGCCGAGGATCGTCTCGCTCTCCCCGGCCGTGTAGAAGTCCGCGGTGTCGACGAAGTTTCCACCGTCCTCGAGATAACGACGGAAGATGGGGCGACTCTCGTCGAGCGTCTTGCCGTATGCGGCGTGATAGCCGCCGGTGCCGAAGTTCATGGTGCCCAACGCCAAGCGGCTCACGCGAAGGCCCGACGCGCCGAGAAGGTAATACTGATCGAGTGCCATGGCGTCATCGTGCCGATCCAAAAATGGACCCGCAAGTCCACAATCGGCTGGCGGTTATTGCGTGGCGCCAGGCACGACGCGGTCACTAGCATTCCCGACATGGCGGCACGCGATCTCGGGCTCTTGGTGTTCGTCGGACCCACTGGTGACCACAACGACCGAGGCATGGCGGGCGCGCCAATCGTCGGCCGAGAGCTGACCCGGCGCCTTTGTCTCGAGCCGACCGCGATCGGTGAACCACGACCGGCGACGTCGGCCCCGTGGGAGCAGGCCCTGGCCACCGCCCTTCCAGGGCTCACCGAGCTGCGAGATGCCCACGGCGACATGATGTCTCGGGGCCGCGTGCCGGTACTGGCGGCCTCGCGATGCGCCGCGTCCCTGGCGACGTTGCCGAACGTCGCGGCGCTGCGCCAGGATGCCGTCGTGGTGTGGTTCGACGCCCACGCCGATCTCAACACCCCGGCCGGCTCGACGACCGGCTACCTCGGCGGGCTGGTCCTCAGCGCGGCCGTCGGCTGGTGGGACTCCGGCCTCGGGTCGGGACTAGTGCCCGACCGCATCGTGCTTGGCGGGACCCGCGACCTGGACCCACCCGAGCAGGCGCTCGTCGACCAGGGAACCGTCAAGCTCGCCGCAGGCCCGCACCTCTTGGACCACCTCGACCGCTACATCGGTGACGCACCCGTCTACTTCCACCTCGACTGCGACGTCCTCGAACCGGGGACGGTGCCGACCGACTACCGGGTGCCGGGCGGGCTTGGCCTCGACGACCTGGCGGCCGTTGCCCGTCGCCTGGGCCGCAACGACGTCGTCGGGGTGGAGATCGCCGAATTCGAAGCAGCCGACCCCGACGACCACACCGACTACGCCCGACCACTCGTCGACGCCCTGATGCCGCTATGGGCGCCGGAGGCAACGCCCCTCTGATAGAAAGCAGAGATGGCAGTCACGAGCAGGTCCCGCAAGAAACGTCACCGGCTCTTGCTGCCCGTAGTCGCCTTCGCGTGCCTCGCCGCGCCGAGCGGCGTCGCACACGCCTCGCCCGTCTTCGACGTGGACGCCTACGCCCAGTGCACTACCACTGCGCCCGCTCCCGACCAGGACGTCGACGGTTTCATCAGCGCGTGCTGCGTCCAGTACGCCGGCGTCCCAGCACCCACCAGGTTCGGCATGGGCTGCGCCGCACCGATGCGAGCCGACGCCGGCCCCGACGAGCGGCCACTGATCGTGCTCCCGTCGCGCGCCCTTCCCGACGAGCAAGCCGACGCCGATCTCAACGGTCTGATCGACATGCCCATCCCCGAGCCGCTGCCCTAAGCCGGAGGCGGCGGAGGCGGCGGCAGGATCAGGCCGGGAGGTGGCGTCGGACCGTCAGCCGGGTCCGGCAGGAACTGCACCAGTCCCGGCGGGATCACCGTCCCGGGTGGGGGCGCGGTCCCGGGCAACGGTTCACCGAGCTGCTGCTGCGGGGCCTGCCCGAGCCCGCCGTAGGTTCTGCCGTCGCGCTGCAGGTCGATCCACCGGCCAAACCAGATGCCCTTGCGGACGTCGGCGTTCTCGTCGCCCGGCGCGACCCCAAACTGAGTCCCCTGCCCCGGCGCCGACGGCACGTCGTTGAGTTGCTGAGCACCGTAGGCGTTGTTGAACACGTTGAGATTGGGCACCGTGCCGCTGGAGCCGTTGGGTGCCTCGGGGACCGGGTTCTGACCCAGCAAGCTGTTCTGGTCGAGGCCTAGCACCGACGGCGCCCCGAGCGCCCCGGGCACCGCAGGTGCGTTGCTCTGCGCCAAGACATCGAGACCGGTAGGCCCCAGGTTCCCCAGCATCGGCACCGCGGGTCCCACCGGAGGTTCCGAAGGAGGCGGCGGCAACGCCGGGTCGCCCGGTACCGGCAGGGGGCCGGGAGGTAGGTCGTCGGCCACGGCGGTCGCCGGGAAGGCGACCGCCGCTCCGACGGCGGCCAGGCCACACACCGTGGCGACGATGCGATATCGGTCAATCATTGCCATCTGCCTCGTTCGTCGGTGTGGTGGTCCGGAAGGTGTTGCGTCAGACGGACTTCGTGATGCCGTAGTAGGCCACCACGTCGTCGGTGTCGGTCGTCGAGCTCGTCAGCGTGGCGTAGGACCGCAGGAAGGACTGTCCGACACAACCGTCGACCTTGATGTGGGTGTCCTTCAGGGTTACGCGCACCGGCGCAGCCTTGAAGGTCTTCTTGTCGACGGCGACGGTGGACACCGTGCCCGGCTTCGGGTGGATCTCGATGGTGCCCGACAGCGGGAAGGTGAGGGCGGGGGCGAAGACTGGTCCGGTGGCCGGGAAGCTGAGACCACCGACGCCGATGCCTGCCTGACCGATGAGCCGGACCTGGCCGAGTTCGATGCCGCAACCGATCTGGTAGCCGGCCTCGAGCGTGCCACCGGCCAGCGTCGTCTTGCCAGAACCGGTCACGGTGCCGGTGAAGGTGCCGCCGACGAGGTACTCGCGGGACGACAGCGCCGTGGTGAGCGGTGCGACGGGCAGCTCGCTCTCGTTGGTGGCTGCCACGGTCAGCGTCCAGCCGTCGGGGGTAGTGACGACGCCTGGTTCGGACGAGCCGACGATGCCGTTGTCCGGCAGCGGACCCGGATCGCCGACGGGCGCGACGGCAGGGTCTGGCGGCGGCGGGTCGGCCAGCGCGACGGGCGCGGCGCCCATCGAGAACAGCACGCCGGCCGTAGCCAGCAGGGCAAGACGATTCAACATTGCGGAGCCTTTCGAGTTCGGAGTGGGCGGCCGGCTGCTAGACGGACTTGGTGACGCCGAGGTAGGTGATGACGTCGTCGGTGTTGTCGGTCGAGCTGGTCAGCGTGGCATAGGAGCGGATGAACGACTGTCCCGCGCACTGGTCGGTCTTGACGCGGACCCCGGTGAGGGTGATGCGGGTGGTGGTTCCCTTGAAGGACTTCTTGTCGAGGGCAACAGTCGTGACGGTGCCCGGCTTCAGATACACCTTGCCCTGCAGGCTGATACCTGCGCTGACACTCGGCAGGCCAATCGCGCTGATCCCCGGCGTGATGCTCGCACCGGGGTTGATCTCGGTCTCGTCGGAGATGATGCCGCAGCCGATCTGCTCGCCGGCTTCCATGGTGCCGCCGGTCAGCTTAGTCTTGCCGCCGCCGGTGATCTTCCCGGTGAACGTCCCCGAGATGAGGTACTCGCGAGACGAGATGGCGGTGGTCAGGGGCGCCACCGGCAGCTGCGTCTCGTTGCTACCGACGACGGTGAGCGTCCAGCCGTCGGGCGTGTTCAGGATTCCCGGGGCGGCCGAGGGGACGGCACCGGTGTCAACGGGCGGACCGGGCACGCCTACCGGCTGCACGGCCGGGTCCGGTGGTGGCGGGTCGGCGAGCGCTACGGGCGCCGTCCCGACCGGGATGGCAATGCAAATAGCTGCCAGCGTCGCAAAACGGTTCAACATGAGTGAATCGGCGCCTCTCGTGGTCGAAATCTCAAGCAGATAACGGATCTGTCGCGGCGAAGCATCCAATGGTCGGGTTGCCACGCGGTGAACAGAAGGCCAACGGTTGCCGCCACATTTCCGTCGAGCGCGCGCTGCCGCGAAAGCGGTGAAAGCGTTGACGCGCAGGGCATTTACGCTCCCGGCAAGCTCACAGCCCGGATTCGCCGGATGGATCGGCGTTGGACGGCGGGCGTTGGCCAGCCGTTCACCTACTGGACGTTTGCCTGACCCACGGTGGCCGTTGGCACCCGAAAGACGGGATCGTCGGCCTTCCATGGTTCGACTGCGACACCGACCACCTTGGAGGAAGCCTTGACGCCATCCAGTGCATGGACACGAGCCGCTGCGGCCTCGGCGATCTGCCTCGGCATGGGATTCGCCTTGGCACCAACGGCTTTCGCCGACGACTCCGCACCTCCCGACCCGGGAGTGCAGGTCGACGCCGTCCCGATGTCGGACGAGGCCGCCCCGGCCGCCGTCGTGGCTTGCGCGAACTTCGCCCAGGCGCTCGACGGCGCGGCGACCTACTACGGCGAGTTCTCCGACTCGTTCGAGGGCTCGAACTACAACGACCCGGCCGTGCAGAGCAGCAACGAGGTCGGCAGGACCGCCCTACGCCAAGCCGCCGGTGTCGCAATGGACTCAGCGGGCACGCCCGGACTGGACCCCACCGTGGCCAACCCGATGCGCGCATGGTCGGCCGACGCCACCAAGCTCCTCCTCAAGATGGCACTGCGCATTCCCGGCGACAGCTTGAACACGACGGCGACCGAGATGAACAACGACGCCACCGCCGCCCAGGAGGCCTGCGCGGCCGCGGGTACGCATGCCTGACGTCCGGTGATGCGATTCATCACAACGGTTTTCGCAGTCGCCACGACATTGACTCTGGCGGCGTGTGCGAATCAGACCACGTCGTCACCCAGGCCGCCGGAACTGGTCCCCGCCAACGCACTCGACTCAGCACTGCTGAGCGTCGGCGAGGTCGACTCCGCAATGGGGACAACCGGAATGGTCGCCCACCCGCGCGTCGACGCGATGAGCGATCACCGCAACTTGCTACCCAACCTGAATTGCCTTGGCATCTGGCAGGTCAACGAAGCGGGTGTCTACGGCAAGGACGGCTGGATCGCCCTGCGTCAGGAGTTGCTGCGATCACCGGACACCGACAACTGGCAGAACCTGGTCGTGCAGTCGGTCGTCAATTACCCATCCACCGACGCCGCCCGCGACTTCTTCACCCAGTCGGCGGACCGCTGGTCGAAGTGCACCGACCACAACGTCAACATCACCCTCAACGACAAACCGTTGCCCAAGTGGCGAAGCGGTGCGCTCACCAAGACCGACACCGAGCTCGCCATCCCGTTCACCCGGGGTGACGCCATCGGGGTCGCCTCTTGCCAGCGCGTTCTCAAGGTCGAGAACAACGTGATCGCCGACGTCCAGGCGTGCACCAGGGACGACTCCACCGGCACCAAGGCGGCCACGGTGGCCGACCAGATCGCGGCCAAGCTGCCTCGCTAGGCGACTAGCCGATCCCCGCCCCGAACCGGAAACCGCCGTCGTCCCCGTTGGGGCAGGCGACGTCGACGTAGACGGTGGTGAATGTGCCAGCGGTCGGCGCGAGGCCACCGGGGTTGTTCACGTTCGTCACCCGGCAGTCCGACAGCGGCTTGGTGTCGAAGCCGGTGACCCAGTTGATCGACACGTTGTACCCCTGCGCCTGCAAGTCGGCGACGACGGTGTCGGCGGGCCGCGAACCGAACTCCGACGGATCCGCGGCCGCGGCAGGCGCCCAGCAGAGCGCTCCGGCCACAGCAAAGGACGTCCATAGAAAATACCGCGGCACGTCGACCATGTTTCGACGGTACGGCGTGCGCCTGGATACGCGCAGCTCAAACATCCAGGTGCGCTGACAAGGCGAGTTGTATAAGATTCCTAAGAGCCGCGTGGCGCTGTTGGATTCGATCCCAGCCCAGCGCGCCGCGGAGTAATCCGCAGGTCCAGCAGAGGGCCGGCCACTCGTGTACTTCATCGTGGGGGTCTCTAGTGACGACACCAGTCAACTCGTCCCAAGTCGCCGGTCTGAGCACCGGAAACGGTCTTCCGAACGTCGTCGTCACCGGCATCGCCATGACGACTTCAGTCGCCGCAGGCGCCGACGACACCTGGAAGGCGCTGCTGGACGGGCAGAGCGGCATTCGACTGCTCGACGACCCCTACGTCGAGGAGTTCAACCTTCCCGTCCGCATCGGCGGTCACCTCCACGAGGACTTCGAGGCGGATCTGAACCGCATCGAGAAGCGGCGCCTCGGCTACGTCCAGAGGATGTCCACCGTGCTGGGCCGGCGGGTGTGGGAGAACGCCGGCAACCCCGAGGTCGACACCAACCGCCTGGCCGTGTCCATCGGAACGGGCATGGGTGCCACCGAGGCGCTGGTCTTCGCGTGGGACGACATGCGCGAGCGCGGCATGGCCGCCGTCTCGCCGCTCGCGGTCCAGATGTACATGCCCAACGGGCCAGCCGCCGCCGTCGGCCTCGACCGGCACGCCAAGGCCGGCGTCATCACGCCTGTCTCGGCGTGCGCGTCCGGGTCCGAGGGCATCGCCCAGGCGTGGCGACAGATCGTCCTCGGCGAGGCCGACGTCGCGATCTGCGGCGGCGTCGAGAACCGGATCGAGGCGGTGCCGATCGCCGCGTTCGCGCAGATGCGCATCGTCCTGTCGAACACCAACGACGACCCACCAGGCGCCTGCCGCCCCTTCGACCGCGACCGCAACGGCTTCGTCTTCGGCGAGGGCGGTGCCCTGATGGTCATCGAAACCGAGGAGCACGCAAAGGCCCGCGGCGCCAACATCATCGGCCGGTTGATGGGCGCCAGCATCACCTCCGACGGCTTCCACATCGTGGCGCCGGACCCCAACGGCGAACGCGCCGCCCACGCGATGACCCGCGCCGTCCAACTGGCTGGACTCACACCGGGTGACATCGACCACGTCAACGCCCACGCCACCGGCACCAAGGTCGGCGACGTCGCCGAGGCGGCGGCCATCAACCGCGCCATCGGCAACTCCGCGGCGGTCTACGCGCCCAAGTCGGCGCTGGGCCACTCGGTCGGCGCCGCGGGTGCCGTCGAATCGGTTCTCACCGTCATGGCTCTGCGCGACGGGGTCGTCCCGCCCACCCTGAACCTTCACAATCTGGACCCCGAGGTCGACCTGGACGTCGTCGCGGGCGAACCCCGTCCCGGCAACTACGAGTACGCCATCAGCAACTCGTTCGGCTTCGGCGGACATAACGTGGCGCTCGCCTTCGGCAAGTACTGACCAACCCCGGACGACCCAGAACCCCGTCGCGAGAGGCAGATTCGTAGATTCATGGCACTGAAGACCGACATCCGCGGCATGCACTACGAATACCCCGACTACTTCGAGGTGGGCCGCGAGAAGATCCGCGAGTTCGCCGCCGCCATCAAGTGCGACGATCCCGCCAGCCTCGACGAAAAGGCCGCCGCCGAACTGGGGTATCCCGGGCTGGTGGCTCCTGCGACGTTCATGACGCTGTTCGCCATTCTCGCCCAGAAGGGCTTCTTCAGGACGGTCGACGTCGGCCTGGAGTCGATGCAGATCGTTCAGGTGGACCAGAAGTTCGTCTACCGGCGACCGGTCGTCGCCGGTGACCGGCTGTGGTGCCATTTCGACATCGTGTCCGTGCAGGAGCGGTTCGGCGCCGACATCGTCGTCAGCAAGAACACCTGCATCCACGACGACGGTGAGATCGTGATGGAGGCCTACACCACACTGATGGGCCAGCAGGGCGAGAACTCCGCGAGGATCGACTTCCTCTAGGCCGCGCTTGGGTTCTCGAGTACGAGGGCGACGCCCTGGCCGGATCCGATGCAGACGCCGACGACGCCGTATCTTGCGTTGCGCTCGCGCAGTTCGGTGGCCAACGTCAGGACGTAGCGCGTCCCGGTCGCCCCGAACGGATGCCCGATGGCGACGGCTCCGCCGTTGGGGGTCAGCTTCTCGTCGGGAACGACGAAGCCGTCCAACTGATTTGGCAGTTCACGCAACACACCGAGCGCCTGAGCGCTGAACGCCTCGTGCACCTCCCACACGTCGATCTGATCCGGCGTCAGCCCGGCCCTCTTGATGGCTAGCGGAATAGCCCAGGCCGGCGCCAGCCCCATGACGAGGGGGTCGATGCCGTACACGGCCGAGGAGACCACGCGCGCAAGGGGTTCCACGCCGAGCTCGGCAGCGCGCTCCCCGGAGGCGATCACGATGGCGCTGGCGCCGTCGGTCAGCGGCGTCGAATTGGCTGCGGTCATCTGGGTGGTGCCCGGCTGGGCCGGAAGCTTCGCCAACGACTCGGCCGTCGTGTCGTCGCGGATGAACTCGTCATGGGAGAAGACGACTTCCGGCGTCTTGCGGGTCGCCGCGATCGTCACCGGCATGATCTCCTTGGCGAGCCGACCGGAATCGCGAGCCGCCTTGGCATTTCGTTGCGAACGCAAAGCGAACGCGTCGATCTCCTCACGGGTCAACCCGTATCGGTCGGCGACGTTCTGGGCGGTCTCGATCATCCCGATGTAGGCGTTGCGGGCGAGTAGCGCGGGGTTGGGTGGACCGCCTGCACCGGCCCACATGGTGTCCAGCATGAAGACCGGCCCCCTCGGGCTGAAGGCCGCGTCCCCCTTCATCAGCGCCCACCCGGAGCGCGACATCGACTCGACGCCGCACGCCATGCCGACGCCGAGATCGCCTGCCTTGATGGCGTGGCTGACGTTGATCGTGGCGCTCAGCGACGACCCGCAGAAGCGGTTGATCGTCGCTCCGGCAACGCTGTCGGGAAACCCGGCAGCCAGCGCCGCCCACCGGCCGACGTCGCCCATCCCCTCGTGGGCCGGGTTCACACACCCGGCGACGACGTCCTCGATCGCACCGAGTTCGACGCCAACTCGCTCGCAGGCGCCCTTCATGGTCATCCCGAGAAGGTCGTCGGTGCGGATGTGCGACAACGAACTCCCGTAGCGTGCGAAGGGCGTCCGCACGCCACCGAGGATGTATGCGTCAGCCATGGGTTTAGCCTGGACCGATCTCGTGGCGCTGTCAACGGCGTCGATCCGCTACGGAAGGCGATCCATGGCCGACGGTCAAAACACAACCAACGCACAGCTTTTCGACCTCACCGGCAAGCGTGCCCTGGTCACAGGCGGCACCAGGGGCATCGGGCTGATGATCGCCCGCGGCCTTCTGCAGGCCGGCGCCCGGGTCGTCGTCAGCTCACGCAAGGCCGACGCCTGCGACCAGGCGTGCGAGGAACTCTCGGAGTTTGGGGACGTGGCGGCCATTCCCGCCGACCTGTCCACACACGACGAATGCGTGCGCCTCGCCGGCCTGGCCACCGCGGAACTCGGCGGCCTCGACATCCTCGTCAACAACGCGGGGGCGACGTGGGGCGAGCCGCTGGAGACGTTCCCGGATGCCGCATGGGACAAGGTGCTCGACCTCAACCTCAAGTCCCCCTTCTGGCTCGTCCAAGCGCTGTTGCCGGCACTCCGGGAGGCTGGGACCGCCGACGATCCCGCGCGCATCGTCAACGTTGGAAGCATCGACGGCATCCGCGTCAGCCCACTGCCCGTGTACTCCTACGCCAGCAGCAAGGCCGCGCTGCACCAGCTGACGCGCGTGCTCGCCCGCGAGCTCGGACCGCAACACGTCACCGTCAACGCCGTAGCCCCTGGGCCGTTCCCGTCCAAGATGATGGCGGCCACGCTCGACGCGTTCGGCGACGCGATCGCGGCGTCGGCCCCACTGCGCCGCATCGGCCGGGCCGACGACATGGCCGGCGTCGCGGTGTTCCTGGCCAGCCGAGCCGGGTCGTATCTGACCGGGGCGGTCATCCCGGTCGACGGCGGAATCGCGACGACGGCCTAGACACTTCTTCGCCGACTGCACGCATGTTTGCGGGGTTACTCGCGATTCGTGTCCGACATGCGTGCAGTCGACGACTCGCGCGGCTTCTTCTGCCACGGCCACCGACCGGTGATCTCGAGTTCGAGCGAAAAGCTCAGGAACGTCCGAATCGCCACGATGCCGGCAAGCACGGCGACGCTCTGCGCGTCGGGCGTGACCGCGACCGTGCGGATGATGTCGGCGGCGACCAAGAACTCCAGGCCAAGCAGGATCGTCCTCCCCAGCGTTTCGCGGAAGAAGCGGTAGGTGTCCGGCGACCTACGGACGAGCCTGCCGAGCGCGACACCGCCCGCCACGACGGCGCCGACGGCGATGATCGCCACCCCCACGCCGTCGATCACCTTGCCGACGAGTTCGACGCTCTCGATGAACCTCACGACAACGACGCTAGCCGTCAGGCAGCATGGCAGAGGTGGGAACCAGTGAGCAGCGCGACGGTGTCGACCTGACCAACCTCGACCAGCCGCTGACCCCCGAGGCCAACGCCACCAAGCGCGACCTGGTCGACTATCTCGACGCCGTGGCCGACCGGCTGCTGCCCGGGCTGGTCGACCGGCCACTCACCGTGTTGCGGGTGCTACGCGGCCGCGCACCGTTCATGCAGAAGAACGTGCCCAAGTACACCCCCGACTGGGTCCGAACCACGTCGATCTGGGCGGAGGCGTCCCACCGCGAGGTGCACTACGCGTTGTGCAACGACCGCCGAACCCTGCTGTGGCTGGCCAACCAGCGCGCCGTCGAATACCACCCGACGCTGGGTCTGGCCGAGAACATCTACCGCCCAACACATTTGATCCTCGACCTCGACCCGCCGGGCGACGATGATTTTGCGGCTGCCGTCGCCGTTGCACACCTGGTGCGCCAGGCGCTGGCCGACAGCGGGCTCTCCGGAGCGGTAAAGACGAGCGGCGCCAAGGGCATTCACGTCTTCGCCCCAGTCGACGACACCGCCCCGGTCGAGGACGTCGCTGCCGCGACCCGCGCCCTGGCCGCCCGCGCCGAGGCCCTCGACCCGACCATCGCCACCACCGCGTTCATCGTCGAGGACCGCGCAGGCAAGGTGTTCGTCGACTCGACGCGGGCCGGCGGCGCGACCGTCGCGGCGGCCTACAGCCCACGACTTCGGCCGGGGACGCCGGTGTCCTTCCCGCTGGCCTGGTCCGATCTGGACCGCGTCTCCCCGGCCGACTTCACGGTCCACACCGCGCTGGCCGCTCTCGACGGCCGCGACCCGTGGGCCGACTCGATGCCTGCGCCGCAACGACTTCCAACCGATCTCGTCGAGCAGGGGCGGACCATTCCCGTCGCGCGGGTCGCCGCAATGCACGAAGGCAAACGCCGTGCGAAGGCCCGTCGCACCGCAGGCGAATAGAAGTCGGCCCCTTCCTGACGGAAGGGGCCGACTGTCCAACGAGACTGTGCGTGCCTAGGCACGCGCGCCGTCATTCCGCTACGAAGTACATCCGCTTGTTGACGAACTCGTCCATGCCGAGCGGGCCGAGCTCACGCCCGAAACCGCTGCGCTTCACACCGCCGAACGGAACCTCTTGGCCCTCGTTGGCCGGCGTGTTGACGTTGGACATCCCCGACTCGAGGCGCTGGGCGATCTTCTCCGCACGCTTGGTGTCGGTGCTGAACACCGCGCCGCCGAGTCCGTAGTCGGAATCGTTGGCCAGCTCCAGCGCTTCTTCGTCACTGGAGACCGCGTAGACGACGGCCACGGGGCCGAACAGTTCCTCGCGGTAGGCGCGCATCTCCTTGGTGATGCCGGTCAGCACGGCCGGGGAGTAGTAGGCCGCGGGTCCGTCGCCGAGCACGCCACCGGCATGCAGTGTCGCACCCTTGGAGACGGCGTCCTGAACCTGCTCGTCGAGGATCTCGGCAGCCTTGCGCGAGGACAGTGGGGCGAACGTGCCCTCCGCCGACTCGGCCGGATCGCCGGGCTTCAGGTCCTTCGCCCGCTCGACGAGTTGCGAGACGAAGGGCTCGAAGATGTCCTCGGTGACGATCATTCGCTTGTTGGAGTTACAGGCCTGGCCGGTGTTGCCAATCCTGGTGTCCCATGCCAAGTCTGCCGACGCCTTGACGTCGTCGGAGTCCAGCACGACGTAGGCGTCGGAGCCACCGAGCTCGAGGACGCACTTCTTCAGATTCTTGCCGGCGATCGCCGCGACGACCGAGCCGGCGCGCTCCGACCCGGTGAGTGAGACGCCGACGACGCGACGGTCGCCGATGATCTTCTCGATCTGGTCGTAGGACGCGAAGATGTTGGTGTAGACGCCCTTGGGGATGCCGGCTTCATCCATGAGCTCCTGCACGGCGAGCGCCGACTTGGGCACCGACTCGGCGTGCTTGAGGATGATCGTGTTGCCCAGCACCAGGTTTGGCGCTGCGAACCGGGCGATCTGATAGAACGGGTAGTTCCACGGCATGATGCCAAGCAACGGCCCGATGGGCAGCCGCTGGACGAATGCCTTGCCCTTGGCGAAGGTCTTGATCTCCTGGTCGGCTGCCAGAGTCGGGCCCTCCGAGGCGAAGTACTCGAAGATGTCGCCGCAGAAGTCGGCCTCGTCGACGGACTCCTGCAGTGGCTTGCCCATTTCCTCGGTGGCGATGGCGCCGAGGCGTGCCGAGTGCTCCTTGAACAGCTCGGCGACCCGGGTCACGATGCGGGCGCGCTCGGCGATGGGCAGCTCGCGCCAGGAGCGGAAGGCCGCATCGGAGGCGGCGAGCGCCGACTCGATCTCGGCGTCGGAGGCGAAGTCGAACGACTCACCGACGTCGCCGGTGGCGGGATTGACCACCCGGTAGGTGGGTTGAGTCGAAACTGTCGCGGTCATGGTGGGAACTCCCTTGGTCGTGAGTAACTCCACCAATCTAGTCACCGCGGCAGTGCGGCGCCGTCGGATCCGCTACACGCGTCTGGCCGACGCCGCTCCCGCCCCAACAGGAATGCGACGCACGCGATCGAGACGGCGACCAGCATGACCGCGGCCAACGGCGCGGCGGTGTGCTCACCGCCGATCCCCACCAACGGCGACACCAACGCGCCGAGGCCGAATTGCAACGCCCCCAGCACCGCGGAGGCCGATCCGGCGACCCCGCTGACGCCACCCAGGGCCAGCGCGGTGGCATTGCCGAACACCAGGCCAAGGCTCGCCACCGCAACCCACAACGGGAAGACCAGCAACCACACCGGCGCTCCACTGGCCACGATGACGACGATGGTGAGCACGGCGGCCAGGCACAGCGCGAGGCCGGTTCCGGCGAGTACGCGGACTGGGCGGGTCGCGACCAGTCGCGCCGACACGGCACTGACCGCCGCGAGGCCAATCGCGTTGGTGCCGAACGCGATTCCGTACTGCACTTCACTGAAGCCGATCATCACCTGGTAGACGAACGGCGACGCCGAGATGTAAGCCATCATGGTCGCGAAGGCGAAGGCGAAGGCCACGGCGTTGCCGAGGTAGACGCGAGAACCCAACGCGCGCAGCGCCGAAGGCGATCCGACACGGTCCGCCCGCACCTTCGCGCGACGCTCGGCGGTGTGAGTTTCTCTGACCACGGCTACGACGCCGACGAACATGGCCGCCACGATGGCGAAGACCACCCACAGCACCCCTCGCCACCCGAGTGGGTCGACGAGGACGCTGCCCAGCACCGGCGCCACCACGGGCGCGATGCCGCCGACGAGCATCATCAAGCTGAAGGCCCTCGCTGCGGCCGCCCCTACGGCGAGGTCGGAGATGATGGCCCTGCCGATCACCATGCCTGCCGCGCCGGTGATGCCCTGCGCGAACCTGGCCGCCACCAGCGCCTCCACCGTCGGCGCCAGCGCCGTCGCGGCACTGGCGGCGAGGCACAGCAGCGACCCGACGACGAGGGGTGTCATCCGGCCGAATCGGTCTGAAAGGGGACCGAAGACCAACTGGCCAAGTGCAATTCCGGTGAGGAACGCGGTCAGGGTCAACTGGACCGACGTCGCGGTGGTGCCCAGGTCGGCGGTCATGGTCGGAAACGCCGAGAGGTACAGGTCGGTGGCGAACGGGGCCACGGCCGACAGCAACGCCAGTACGAGCAGAAGCCGTCCGGGTATCGGACGGGACTCCTCGGGTGCGAGCAGTTGTTCCTTCGGTCCGGCGCCGTCGGCCTTCGTCGTCATCTCACGTCCTCAAGTAGCTATGATTAAGTAACTATACATACATAGCATAATTCGGGTAACGTCGGTGCCATGAGCCGTCCTGCCGAGCGTGAAACGGCGCTGGCCGACCTGGCAGACGCGATCATGCACGCCGCTCGCCTGATCCGGTCGTGGGATCAAGCCGCCGAGACCGTCGTGCCGCTGTCGCCGATCGAGGCGGCCGTACTCGAATACGTCGACCGCCACCCGGGCTGCCGCCCCAGCGACGTCGCGCACGAACTTCGCATGCGGAGCAGCAACTTCAGCGCCGCGCTGCGCGTACTTGAGAAACAGGGGCTCGTCGAGCGGACCAGCGACCCCACCGACGGCCGCACCGCCAACCTCGCCGTCACCGCCCTGGCCACCAAGAACATCGACGTCATCCGCTCCCGCCGCGCGGCCCTGCTCGCCTCCGCCCTCGGTGACGACCCCGCTCGAATCGACGGCGCCAGAGACCTTCTCGACCGGCTCAGAGGCGCACCCCAGCCCGGCCGGCCCGCGACCGAACCTGGGTAGGCGTCCAGACTTCCGCTCTAACCTGGGCCGATGATGCCCGAGGAGTACCGCGAGTTCTTCGTCGCGGCGACAGGAGCGGCCGGCGCGCTGATCGGCCTGCTGTTCGTGGCGGTGTCGGTGTTCCCCGAACACGCGCGGCGGGCCACCACGCGGGTGCAGTTCCACTCCCGAGCCTCGGCGGCGCTGCTGGTCTTCACCAACGCCCTCGTCATCTCCCTCGCCGCATTGGTTCCCGGCGTCAGCTTCGGCTGGTGGGCCGTGATCGCCGGCGGCGCCGTCATCGTCTTCGCTCTCGGGACCGCGCGGTCGGTCGCCGAGGCCGCACGGCGGCGGGAGGCCCGCGGCGACGCGATCTGGCTCGTCCTCGGGCTGCTGGTGATCGGCGGATTCGAGGTGTACGCCGGCACCCGACTCGTCACCGGCCTCGATCTCGATCTCGATGCAGTGCAGACCCTCAACTACGTCGTCATCGCTGACCTCGCCTACGGAATCTCCCGGGCCTGGCAGTTGGTCGGACTCCGCAACACCGGGCTGTGGTCGTCGCTCCTCCTGATCGCCGGCCACGACCGCACACTGGGAGACTGAGGGAATGGTCGACACCCTTCACGACACCGGCTACCGGGGCTTTGCAAGCGACAACTACGCCGGCGTTCACCCCGAGGTGCTCGACGCCCTCGCCAAGGCCAACGGCGGCCATCAGGTCGCCTACGGCGGAGACGTGTACACGCAGCGTTTGCAGGAGGTGGTGCGGGCCGAGTTCGGCGACGCCGCCGAAGTCTTCCCCGTCTTCAACGGCACCGGCGCGAACGTCGTCGGACTCACGGCCATGATGCCGCGCTGGGGTGCCGTCATCTCGAGTGCCACCGCACACATCAACACCGACGAGGGCGGCGCCCCCGAACGTGTCAGCGGCCTCAAGCTGCTCACCGTCCCTACGCCCGACGGCAAGCTCACGCCCGACCTGATCGCCACCGAAGCCTGGGGCTGGGGCGACGAACACCGCGCCCAACCGCTGACCGTCAGCATCACCCAAACCACCGAGCTGGGAACGCTGTACACGCCCGACGAGGTGCACGCGATCGCCGAGTTCGCGCACGGACACGGCATGGCCCTGCACATGGACGGGGCCCGCATCTGGAATGCGGCGGCCGCACTCGGCGTGCCGTTCCGGGAGTTCACCACCGACGCGGGCGTTGACGTCGTCAGCTTCGGGGGCACCAAGAACGGACTACTCGGCGCGGAGGCGATCGTCGTCGTCGACCCGGCCCGCGTCGACGGCATGCCGTATCTGCGGAAGCTCAGCATGCAGCTGGCAAGCAAGATGCGTTTCACCAGTGCGCAATTGCTCGCGCTGTTCGACGACGAGCTCGGGTTGCGGTCGGCCGCGCACGCCAACGCCATGGCGGCCCGCCTTCGGCGAGCGCTCGACGACCAGCCCGTCGCCGGCCTGTCCTTCAGCCAGCCGACCGAGGCGAACGCCGTCTTCGCGGTGCTGCCCAACGACACCGCCGACCGGATTCGCGAGCGCGTGCGGTTCTACGACTGGGATCGCGCGGCCGGGCAGGTGCGGTGGATGTGCGCCTGGGACACCACGGAGGCCGACGCCGACGGGTTCGTTGCCGCCATCCGCGAGGAGTTTGGTCGCTAAGTTCAAGGCATGACGGTCAAGACGGTGTTGTGCTTCGGCGATTCTCTGACGTGGGGGTGGATGCCCGCGGACGAGACCGCGCCAACCACGCGATTCCCCCGCGACGTGCGCTGGACTGGCGTGCTCGCGGACACTCTCGGCGGCGACTACGCGGTGATCGAGGAAGGCCTCAGCGCGCGCACCACCAACGTCGACGACCCGACCGACCCGCGGCTCAACGGCGCTGCGCACCTTCCCATCACGCTTGCCAGCCATCTGCCGCTTGATCTGGTCGTCCTGATGCTGGGCACCAACGACACCAAGGCGTACTTCCACCGCACCCCGTTCGACATCGCCACCGGCATGTCGCTGCTCGCCGCGCAGGTGCTCGGCTCCGCGGGAGGGGTCGGCACCGTCTACCCGGCGCCGAAGGTTCTGGTCGTGGCACCACCGCCGCTGGGCCCGATGCCCGACCCGTGGTTCCAGATGACCTTCGCCGGCGGGCACGAGAAGTCCGAACAGCTGTCCGAGGCCTACCGCGCGCTGTGTGGGTTCATGAAGATTCCGTTCTTCGACGCGGGTTCGGTGATCAGCACCGACGGCAGCGACGGGGTGCACTTCACCGCGGGCAACAACCGCGATCTCGGGGCGGCGCTAGCCGACGAGGTACGTCGAATCCTGCAGTGAGGCAACCGGGGACGGCCCCGACTCGACGCCCCGCGGCAGGGACACGGTGAAGGTGGTCCCCTGGCCCAGACCCGAGCTGTCGGCCTTGATGTTGCCGCCATGCCCGTCGACGAGTGCCTTGGCGATGGCCAGGCCGATGCCTGCGCCGCCGTGCACCCGGTCGCGGGCCGCGTCCACCCGGTAGAAGCGGTCGAAGAGGTGGGGCAGGTGCTCGGGTAGAACGCCGTCGCCGGTGTCGGACACCACGACCGTCACGCCGTCGTGGGTCGGCCGCGCCTCGATCACGACGGAGCCCCCGCTCGGAGTGTGCCGCAAGGCGTTCTCCAGCAGGTTGGCGAACACCTGCCCGAGGCGTTCCGGATCCGCCCACACGTCGGGAAGGTCGGCGGCTGCCGTCGACGTGAGGATGACGCCCTTGGCGCGGTAGCGCGGTTCCCACACCGTCGTCGCCGTGGCGACGAGCTGCGCGATCGAGGTCCATCGCGCGTCGATCGTGCGGGCCCGGTGCTCGGCGTCGGACAGCGCGGCGACGTCCTTGCTGAGCCGCGTCAGTCGCCGCGACTGGTCACGCAGAACCGCGATGGCGTCGTCGTCGAGCACCTTCACGCCGTCTTCGAGCGCCTCCAGATAGGCCTCGACGATCGCCACCGGGGTTCGCATCTCGTGAGCCAGGTCCGCGAGCATCTGACGGCGGCTGTGCTCGACGCGCCCGAGACTGTCCGCCATTGTGTTGAAGGCGACGGCGATTTCGTCGAACTCCCTACCCAATCGCGGTGCACTGACCCGAAAGTCGTAGTGGCCCTGGGCGATCACGGTGGCGGCGTGCGCAAGCTCGGTGGCGGAGTGGTAGACCCGTCGACTGAGGTACCAGCTCAGCGCGAGGGCCGCGACGACCGACACCAGCAGCGCCGTCCCCAGCGACGCGGCGGTCGCCTTCTCGAAGGCCCGCTGGTAGGGGTGGTCACCCGAGGCGCCCGGTCGGACCGCCTGGTCCATCAGCCGCCGGAACATCGGCGGGCCGACCAGGGCGGCGACCAGCGTGGAGGTGACGAAGCTCGCCACGATCACCACCGAGTTGACCGCCAGCAGTCGCGTCCTGATCCCAAATCGGGAAGCGTTGTGCGGAAACGACTCTGGCGCCATGGTCAGCCCCTGCCCATTCGATAGCCCACTCCGCGTACCGTCGTCACGTACCGGGTGGGGTCCTCACCGAGTTTGCGACGCAGATGTCCGACGTGGACGTCCACGATGTTGTCGCTGCCCACCCAGGTGTCACCCCAGACGATTTCGATGAGCTGGCGCCTGCCGAGGACCTTGCCCGGTCGCGACGAGAGCGCCTCGAGAAGGTCGAATTCCGTTCGCGTCAGGATGACTTCGGCGTCGTCGATGCGCACCTCCCGGCCCTCGACGTCGATGCTAAGGTCGCCGATCCGGCGGGGCGGCTGGCCCGCCTCTGCGAATTCCGAACCCTCGCGGGCGGTTCGGCGGGGCCGTCGCAGCATCGCCTGGATGCGGGCCACCAGCTCTCGGGGGCTGAAGGGCTTGGTGATGTAGTCGTCGGCGCCGACGGAGAGGCCGACGACCGTGTCGACCTCGGTGTCGCGGGCCGTCAGCATGAGGACGTAGGCGTCGGAGAAGATCCGCAAGCGGCGGCACACCTCGAAACCGTCGATGCCGGGCAGTCCGACGTCGAGGACCACCACGTCGGGGTCGACGCTGCGCGCCACCGACAGCGCCTGGCCGCCGTCGTGGGCGGCGTGCACCTCGAAGCCCTCGCGCCTGAGATAGCTGCCGACCACCTCGGTGAGGGCGACTTCGTCGTCGACTATCAAGGCGCGACGAGTCGAAACTCCGGTGGGGTCGTTCACGTCTCCATGATGCACCGCGGGAAATGGCCGGGCCCAGATCGTTAACGAATCTTCAGAAACGAGCCAGCAGATCGTCGTCTTCGTGCCCGAGGGTGAAGACATCCCGGCAGAGACCGGACCCACTCACGAAGGAGAGTCGACATGAGATTCACCGCCAAGCGCATCGTTCCCGGATTGGCCGTGGGCTTCATCGCCGCCGCGATGGCCCTGGCGCCGATCGCCGGCGCCGACACCAGCCCGCTGCTGCCCTTCGGAACCACCCCGCAGGTGAAGACGTCGTTGAATCTGCAGACCTCGAACCACGACGAGATCGACACCACCGACGGTTCGCTCGACCTGCCGTTCTGATGGCTACTCCACGACTCAACCGTCGCGACGCCCTGGTCGGACTCGCCGCCGCAGGCACCGTGCTGGCGGTCGGTGCGGGTGGCCTGGCGGAGGCGTCGGGCTGGTTCGACACGCGACGGTTGACCTCGTCGCGATTCGCCGACCGGTTCGAACAGGTTTACGGGCGGCACAACGGCTTTCGCCGCAACCACGCCAAGGGGCTCGCGGCCACCGGAACCTTCACCAGCAGCGGGGCGGGTGCCGCGGTGTCGTCGGCGTCGGTCTTCGCCCCAGGAACCTTCCCGGTGACCGCGCGCTTCTCTCTCGGCGGAACCGTGCCAGACGCCGCCGACCAACCGGGAGCGGTGCGCGGCCTCGGGCTGATGTTCCAGCTGCCGAACGGCGAGCAGTGGCGCACCGCGATGATCAACCTGCCGGTCTTCCCGGACAGCACGCCGCAGGGGTTCTTCGACCGCCTGCTGGCGGGCAAGCCCGACCCCGCCACCGGCCAGCCCGTCCCCAGCGTGATGAAGGCCTTCCTCGCCGAGCATCCCGAGACCGCCGCGGCGATGAAGCTCATCAAGTCGTCTCCGCCCACTTCTGGCCTGGCGGACAGCACCTTTCACGGCCTCAACGCCTTCATCGCGACCAACAATGCCGGAACGTCGGTGCCCATCCGGTGGTCCGCCGTGCCGATGGATGCGCCCGGGGTGTCCTCCCCCGGCGGACACGACTATCTGTTCGACGGCCTCGTCGAGCGGATGCACCGCGGCCCGGTGAGCTGGCGCCTGGTCCTGACGGTCGCCGACCCTGGCGACCCCACGCACGACGCCACGCTTCCGTGGCCGCCGGGACGACGCACCGTGGACGCCGGGGTGATAACCGTCGACGCCGTCCTCACCGAGGCCGCAGGCAACGCCCGCGACGTCAACTTCGACCCCATGGTGCTGCCCGACGGACTGAGCCCGTCGGACGACCCGCTGCCCCCGGCTCGGTCGGCCGTCTACGCCCGCTCGTTCGAACGGCGCACTCGAGAACCCAAGTCCCCCAGCGAAGTCGACGTCGAAAAGGTGAACCGTGACCACTGAGGCTCCCGCCGCCGCGCCACCGAAGTTCACGCTGACGTCCCGGCTGCTGCACTGGTCGATGGCCGCGATGGTGATCGGTCAATTCTTCCTCGGCGCCACGATGGTCGCGGCGCTGGCGTACTACCCGCTGCTGCTCGCGATCCACCGGGTGCTCGGCATCCTCATCCTGGTGTTCGCGGTCGTACGGCTGGTCAACCGGCTGCGACACCACCCGCCGGCGTTCCTGACGACGATGGGTCCGCTGGAACGGAAGGTGGCGACGTGGTCCGAGCGGATGATGTACGCCCTGCTGGTGCTCCAACCGCTGGTCGGCTGGGCTCTGGTCTCGGCGTCGGACTCGCCCGTCACCCTGGTGGGACCGGTGCACCTGCCCGGCATCGCGCCGCACGGCATCGCCGTCTACGCCGTGCTGCGCACCGCGCACACCGTGCTGGCGTACCTGCTGTTCGCGTCGTTCACCGCGCACATCTGTGCGGTCGTGTTCCACACCGTCGGCCTGCGCGACGGGTTGTTGCGGCGCATGACGATTCGCCCCTGGCGGTGACCGTCAGGCCGTGCCGAGTGCGCGGGGCATGAAGTCGCGGATGTAGCCGCTGATTTCCTCGCCGTGGGTTTCCAGGGCGAAGTGGCCGGTGTCGAGGAGGTGGAATTCGCCGTTGGGGAAGTCGCGGTGAAACGCCTCGGCCCCGGCGACACCGAAGATCTCGTCGTTCTTGCCCCAGGTCACCAACAGCGGCGGCTGGTGGGTGCGGAAGTACTCCTGAAACGCCGGATACCCGTCGAGGTTGAACTGGTAGTCCCAGAACAGCTGCAACTGGATGGCGTCGTTGTCCTTGCGGTCCAACCCGAACTGATCTAACAGCCAGGCCTCGGGGGCGATGCGGTCCAACCGGTCCGCCGGCACCCCGTGGGTGTACTGCCACTTGGTGGTCTCCAGGGTGAACTTCTCCCGTACCCCTTCCTCGTTGGCGGCGCGGTCCTTGGCGTGGGCGAACAGGATGTCCCAGAACGGGGTGAACCCTTCCAGGTAGGCGTTGCCGCTCTGGGAGATCAGCGCGGTGATCCGCTCCGGACGGCGGCTTGCGATCCGCAACCCGATCGGGGCGCCGTAGTCGTGGATGTAGAGCGCGAACGTCTCCAGCCCGAGATGGTCGATCAGGCCCTCGGTGATCTCGGTCAACCGGTCGAAGCTGTAGGTGAACTGCGTGGTGGTGGGCATCGCCGACCGGCCAAACCCGATGTGGTCCGGGGCGACCAGGTGGTACTCGTCGGCCAGGGAGTTGATCAGGTTGCGGAACATGTGCGAACTCGACGGAAACCCATGTAGCAACAGCAATGTCGGCTTCGACGGATCCCCCGCCTCACGGTAGAACACCTCCACCCCGTCAATCGTCGCCGTCTGATACCGGGTGGCAAAAGCACTCATAGATCCAGCCAAGCATGGACGCGGCACCTTTTGTGCGAGAACGTCAATTTGGCGACGTGCCCGTCACGACGCGGCGGTGGTGGGCTGTAGGACGGCGGTGGCGACGGCCTCGGAGCGGAGGTGTTCGAACTCCAAGTAGTCCGGGTCGTTGACCATGTCGACGAAGTGCTGCCGGCTTGGATAGCTCACCAAGGCGACCATGTCCCAGTCGTCGGCGTCTGCGGCCAGGGACGGATGACCCACCCCCGCGTAGACGATCGTCACGCCGTAGCGCTCGTTCACCCCCGAGCTGCTGAAACGTTCGATGTACTGCATGTACTTGTCCTGCCCGCCGGGCGCGAACCGGATGAGGTTGAGCATCACCACGGGGCCGTTGGGGTCGGCGGCCAGGAATTCGTTGAGAGCGGATGCGTCCAATGCGGACATGAGGGAGTCCCTTCGTAGATACTTGCTATACATCACGCAACATACACAGGGACTCCGACAACCGCGAGACACGAAGGGGATGATGACCCGATGACCGAAGCCACCGCGGTTCGGCGCACGCAGGCCGAACGCCGCGCCGAGACCAGGCGCCGCGTGCTCGACGCCGCGACATCCCTGGTGGCCACGCACGGATCGCGCGCCGTGTCGTTGGCCGCCGTCGGCGAGGCCGCGGGCTACAGCCGGGGCATCGTCAACCACCACTTCGGCAGCAAGGCGCGCCTCCTCGAGGAGCTCATCAAGCACACCCAGCAGTTCGACGTGCCGACCGACGCCCCCACCGGCCTCGGCCGCCTCACTCAGTTCGTCGAGGCGTACCTGAACGGGATGCACCAGCGGCCGGCCCGCTCGGAGGCGTTCCTGAAGCTGTGGGCCGAATCCGCCGGTGCCGAACCGACACTCGCCCCGCTGTTCGCCGAACGTGACGCCTGGTTCCGGGACTTCCTGGCACAGCAGATTCGGGAGGGATTGGGCGACGGGTCCATCGGTCGGCACGTGGACCCGCAGTTCGCCGCCGTGACCCTTATCGGACAGTTGCGGGGCACGGCGATGATGCTGTTCTCCACCGCGCGCGACGTCCCCGTCGCCGAATTCTCAGCCGACGTCGCAAGGAGCGTGGCCCGCAGTCTTGCGGCACCGACAACGCAAGAACCGCCCTTGCCTGCGTGAGCAGGAGGGCGGTTCATGGCGGTGGCGGAGGGATTTGAACCCTCGGACGGGGGTTACCCGTCACACGCTTTCGAGGCGTGCTCCTTAGGCCGCTCGGACACGCCACCGTGGGGCAGCTTACCGGGAAGGCGGCGCGGCCCCTAATCGCCGCCGAGCGTGGGCCAAATGGCGAATTTCAGGCCCGGCGGCCTCCATAAGACACACACTCGGCGAGCAGGGCACGCGCCTCACCGCTGCCGGGCGAAGAACTCCGTCAGCGGCGCCGCGCACTCCTCGGCGAGCACGCCGCCCCGCACCTCGGGCCGATGCGTCAACCGCCGGTCGCGCACCACGTCCCACAGGGAACCCACCGCACCCGTCTTCGGCTCCCACGCACCGAACACCACCCGCGCGACGCGCGCCATCACAAGCGCACCGGCGCACATCGTGCACGGCTCGACGGTGACCGCCAGCGTCGCGCCCTCCAGCCGCCAGCCGTCGCCGAGCACCGAAGCCGCCGCGCGCAGCGCCAGGATCTCGGCGTGCGCCGTCGGGTCACCGAGCGCTTCGCGGGCGTTGGCCGCCCGTGCCAGTTCGACGCCGTCGGGGCCGAACACCACGGCACCGATCGGAACGTCGCGGGGGCCGACCGCCGAAGCAGCGTCGAGCGCCGCCCTGATCAGATCGGCGTCGGTCAACGGCTCAGCGATCGAGTTTGTCCAGGAATGCCGACATTTCGTCGCCGAAGCCCATTTCCTGGGCGATCCGCGAGAGCTGTTCGTCGGCGTAGTCGTCGTCGGAGATGATGATGCTCAAGACGCCCTCCGACAAGCCGATGTCGGAGAGCACCCCGAGGTCACCCTCTTCGAAGGGATCCTCGTCCTCGAGATCGTCGGGGTCGGTCTCCGAATCGAGCTTCTCGAGCACCTGCCTGGCGATGTCGTAGTCCACCGCCGCGGTGGCGTCGGACAGGAACAACCGAGCACCACCCGGCGCGGGTCGCACGATGACGAAGAACTCGTCGTCCACGTCGAGCAGTCCGAAGACCGCCCCGGCACATCGCAGTTCCCGCAGTTCGGTTTCGGCGTCGGTCAGGCTCGTCAGGGCGCTGCTGCGCAACGCCGAACAACGCCACTTGCCGTCCTCGCGGACGACCGCGACGCCGAATCCGTCCGGGAGATCTGCGGCTTGGTTCTGCGCCTGCGCTCGCTGTACTCCCATGGAAGGCAACGCTAGTCCCAGCTCAGGCTTTTTGACCAGCCATCACGATCAATGTCAACATCGCAAGGTGAGCAGACCAGCGGTGTGTGTGTTGGGCCTCGGACTGATCGGCGGATCGTTGATGCGGGCAGCCACCGCCGCCGGCCGCGAAGTCTTCGGATACAACCGCTCTACCGACGGCGTTCGGGCCGCCCAAGCCGACGGCTTCGACGCCTCCACCAGTGTCGTCGAGACACTGGAGCGGGCCGCCGCCACCCACGCCCTGGTCGTCCTCGCCGTTCCGATGCCCGCCCTGCCGAGCATGCTCGACCACGTCCGCACCTCCGCCCCGGACTGCCCGCTCACAGACGTCACCAGCGTGAAAGTTGCCGTCCTACAAGCAGTTCGAGAGCACGGCCTACTCGGCCGCTTCGTCGGCGGGCATCCGATGACCGGTACCGCCCACTCCGGCTGGACGGCAGGCGACGTCGGCCTCTTCACCGGCGCACCGTGGGTCTTGAGCGTCGACGACCACGTCGACCCGCAGGTCTGGGCCGAGGTCATGGGGCTGGCGCTGGACTGCGGAAGCTTCGTCGTCCCGGCCCGATCCGATCAGCACGACGCGGCGGCGGCCGCCATCTCACACCTGCCGCACCTGCTGGCCGAGGCTCTCGCCGCAACGGCGGCCGACGTCCCACTGGCGTTCTCGCTGGCCGCAGGCTCGTTTCGGGACGGCACCAGGGTCGCCGCCACCGCCCCCGATCTTGTGCGCGCGATGTGCGAGGCGAACTCCGGGCCGTTGGGCTCGTCGCTCGACGCGGCCATCGAGTTGCTCAGCCGCGCCCGCGCCCAACTGGCCGAGCATGGCTCGGTCGCTCAACTGGTTGAGTCGGGGCACGCGGCAAGGGCGCGGTACGACGCCTTCGACCGCCCTCAGATCCTTGGGATCTCCGTCGGCGAGGACAATTGGCGCGAAGAACTAGCCGCCGCCGGTCGCGCCGGCGGCGTCATCAGATCCGCTCTGCCAGTCCTGGGTAGTCGCGGATGAATCCCTCGTCGTCCACGGTGATCGTGGTCTCGGCGACGGGCGACTTCAGCTTGATGCCGGCGTTCGGCCCTTCGCTCGCGTAGTCGACGACCACCGTCTCCACGGTCAGTTCCGGGATGCGGACGTAGACCACCGGCAGGGAGAGCGACTCGGCCCGCTGGTGGATCCCGGTGCGGCGGATCGGCAGCGCGTTGAAGAACGGGCTGTAGACCACGTCGACGTCGAGGGCACCGTCGTGCGGCTCGCGTGTGGCCTGGTTCTGCTTGTCCTGCACCAGCCACATGTTCTCTTCGTCGCGCGCGATGTTCAGCTGACGCTCGCGCTCGGCCATCGTCACCGTCAGCGACAGCCGTTTGGTGGCGCCACTGTCATCGGTGACCAGGTCGTAAGACGCGCTGAAGGCCGGGTGCACCTCCGTCGCGGCGGCCACGATGCGACCGTATGCCTTGATGCGGTTGCCCGACAGCTGCACCCGAACGGATTCCATTCGGGGCACGTCGTGGGCACGCCACGTCAGTACTGCCGGCCAATTGTCCTCTGACTCAGAGCGGACTACTTCACTCATCCCTACACCGTAGGCGACGGTCCCCGTGCTTCGTGGTTTCCTGACGAAAGCCCCCCAGATCGTGACGTCGATGCACTCTCCAGCGCGACCTCGTCGCCAAGGAACGGCTGCGGCATCTTCCGGAATCTGTCGGTTCCCGGCTCCGAGAGCCAGACCGCAAACGCCAGCGCGGCGTCGAGGATCAACGCCAAGGCGGTGACGACCAGCGCACCCACCAGGGCCAGGTAGAACTCCCGGACCTTGATGCCGTCGATCAGATAGCGACCCAGTCCGCCGAGGCTGGCGTAGGCGGCGACGGTGGCGGTGGCGACGATCTGCAGCGTCGCGGTGCGAACCCCGCCGAGAATCAGGGGCAAGGCGTTGGGCACCTCGACCCGAAACAACACCCTCGCCTCGGTCATCCCCATCGAGCGGGCAGCGTCCACCACTGCCCGGTCGACGTTGGCGATGCCCGAGTAGGTGCCGGCCAGCATCGGCGGGATGCCGAGCAGCATCAACGCAACCGTCGGCGGGATGAGGCCGAGACCCCACAGCAGCACCCCCAGCAGAAGCACGCCTAGCGTCGGGAGCGCCCGAAGTGCGTTCACGCCGCCCACGACGACGAAGGTGCCGCGGCCGGTGTGCCCGATGAGCATGCCGAGCGGGACTGCGATGAGCGCGGAGAAGACGAGCGCCACCGCGGTGTACTGCAGATGCTCGAGGATCCGCACCGTCAGGCCCGCTGGTCCACCCCAGTTGGCGGCGGTGAAGATGAAGGACAGTGCCTGCTGCAGGAAGTTCATCGGGCACCCGCCTTGGTCTTCTTGGCCGACCGCACCCACGGCGTCGCGAACTTGCCGGCGACCATGATGAGCGTGTCGACGACGATTGCCAGGACGAAGATCGCGATGATGCCGGCGATGATCTGGTCGCTCTTGTCGGCCTGATACCCCTCGGTGAACCACGTGCCGAGACCGCCGATGCCGATCACCGAGCCCACCGACACCATGGAGATGTTCGTGACGGCGACGACGCGCAGACTCGCGACGAGCACCGGGATGGCAAGCGGCAGTTCGACTTTCACGATTCGGGTCAGCGGCTTGTAGCCGACTGCCGTCGCGGCGTCGAGCACGTCGGGCGGGACGGCGTCGAGCGCCTCGGGGACGGCGCGCACCAACAACGCCACCGTATACAGCGTCAAGGCGACGATGACGTTGGCCTCGTCCAGGATTCGGGTCGGGATGACCAACGGAAGGACCACGAACAGCGCGAGCGACGGGATCGTGAAGATGATGCTGGCCACCACCGTCGTGAACCGCCGCAGGATCCTCGTCCGCTGCACCAGCGCGCCCAACGGCACCGCGATGATCAACCCGAGAACCAACGGGACCAACGACAGCCACAGGTGGATCAGCGTCAGATCCCAGGCGTCGTCGAGATGTGTGAAGAGATATCGCACCTAGCCGAATCCCTTCTTGCCCTTGATCGCCGCGATGACGTCGTCGGCCTTGACCCCGCCGACGACTTGCTGTCGGTCGTCGACCACGACGCCAAGCCCGGACGGCGACGACAGCGCGGCATCGAGCGCCAAGCGCATCGTGCCGTCCGGGACGAGAAGCGATCCGCCCGCAATCGTGCTGTCGTACAACGACTTTCCCTGCCGATGCAGCCCGACCCCGTTGACGTCGATCCAGGCGTACGGCGAACCGTCGGCCCTGGTGACCAGCGCCCACTCGTCCGGACCGAGGTCGAGCGCGTCGACTCCGGATTCACTGACGGTTCTCAGATCGTGCAACGGCAGCCCGGTGCCCGGCGTGAACTGCAACCCTCGGTACCCGCGGTCCGCGCCGATGAACCCGGCGACGAAGTCGTTGGCCGGGTTGGACAGCAGACGTCGCGGCGCGTCGTACTGTTCGAGAATCCCGCCGCGCCCGAACACCGCGACCTTCTCGCCGAGCTTGAGCGCCTCGTCGATGTCGTGGGTGACGAAGACGATGGTCTTACGCAATTCGCTTTGCAGCCGCAGGATTTCGACCTGTAGCTCCTCTCGCACCACCGGGTCTACGGCGCTGAACGGCTCGTCCATCAGCAGGATCGGCGGGTCGGCTGCCAGGGCACGGGCCACCCCGACTCGCTGCTGCTGACCGCCGGAGAGTTGGGCCGGGTACCGGTCAGCGAGCTTCGGGTCGAGCCCGACGCGCTCGAGGACCCCGAGGGCCGCCTTGCGCGCGGACCGCCGCGATTCACCCATCAACACGGGCACGGTCGCGACGTTGTCGACCACCTTGAGATGTGGCATCAGACCGGCACTCTGGATGACGTAGCCGATGCCCAAGCGCAGTTTCACCGCGTCGACTCCTGCGACGTCCTTGCCGTCGACGGTCAGGGTGCCCGACGTCGGATCGATCATCCGGTTGATCATCCGCATCGAGGTGGTCTTGCCACAGCCGGACGGTCCGACGAACACCGCGAGCGTGCCCTCGGGAACGTCGAGTGTCAGGTCGTCGACGGCAACCGTGCCGTCCGGGTACCTCTTGGTGACGCCGTCAAAGGTGATCATTCGAGTCCTCGCTGTCTATCCGGTAACCGGCTTGTCGAACCCGTTGTCCTGTACCCACTTGCGCGCCGCCTCGTCCGGATCGATGCCGCCGTTGCCCGACGTCGCGGTGTTCATCTCGATCAGGGCCTCCGTCGTCAGCTTCGCCGACACGGCGTCCAACACCGACTTGAGCTGGTCGGACATCTTCTGCGATGCCACCAGCGGAACGACGTTGGCGGCCAAGAAGTTGTTCTTCGGATCCTCGAGGACCACCAGATTGTTCTGCGGGATCGCCTGCGAGGTGCTGAAGATGTCCGCAGCGGTCACGGTGCCGTCGACCAGCGCCCGCACCGTCGCAGGACCGCCGCCGTCGCTGATCGACACGAAGTTGGCGGGCGCGACGTCGAGCCCGTACTTGGCCTTGAGCCCCGGCAACCCCTCGGCGCGGGTCTGGAACTCCGACGGCCCACCGAATTTCACCTCGGCGGAGTGGGCGGCCAGATCGCCGATGGTCTTGAGATTCCACTTCTGAGCAGTGGCCGCGGTGACCGCGACGGTGTCCTGATCGTTGGCCGGTGACGGCGTCAGGATGGACAGATCGCCGGGCAGAGCGCGGTACAGCGCCAGCTCGACCGACTGCGGATCGGTGGCCTTGGTGTTCTTGTCGAAGTACTGCAGCAGGTTGCCCGTGTACTCCGGAATCAGGTCGATGGAGTGATCCTTGACCGCCGGCACGTAGGTCTCGCGGCTGCCGATGCCGAACTGACGCCGGATGTCGAAACCGTTGGCCTCCAACGATTGTGCGTAGATCTCGGCGATGATCTTGGACTCCGTGAAGTCGGCCGATCCCACCGCGATCGACTTCAGATCGCCCGATATCTCACCCCCGCCCAAGGGGTTCGAGCTACCGCACGCGGCGGTTACCAGAGCGAGCGTCGCCGCCAGAACGGCGAGAGTGCGTCTGCGCGTGGATCGTCGTACGGGGTTCACGTGAGAAGTCCTTTCGGCGTCACCTGCCTGGAGCGACCATAACGAGCCGACGCGCATGTTGCTCGGGTTTGGCTCGCGACGAATCGCTGGTGACGAACTGGGGACTACCCAGTACCGCCGGTTTCCAACTCGTCGGAAAGGGGCAAGGATGGGGCCATGAGCATCGACCCGCAGTTTCCGCCCGCCGATTCGAGCCGCCCCGGCCCGCTGGATCCGGTCGAGCCCGCCCCGGTCGACACCTCGGGGTCCCGCCCGGTGCCCGAGAACGCGGTCCACTTCACCAGGGCCGCGGCGTTGTGGTCGGCCCTGATCGTCGGGTTCCTCGTGCTGATCGTGCTGCTGATCTTCATCGCGCAGAACACCGACCCCGGCACCTTCCACTTCCTCGGGTGGTCGTGGAGCCTGCCGCTTGGCGTCGCCCTGCTCGCGGCCGCCGTGCTTGGCGGCCTGGTGACGACGCTGGCCGGAATCGTCCGCATCGTGCAGTTGCGACGCGCGGCCAAGAAGAACTACAAGGCCGCGCTCAGGTAGCGGCGAGCTCCGAGAGACCGGCCGCCACCAACGGTGCAACGGCCTCCCCCACTTTGTCGCCGTACTCGGTCGCGCCGCCCATCCGGTCACGGAACTGGATGCCCGCCGCGATGATCGCCAACTTGAAGTACGCCAGCGCCATGTAGAACTCCCAGTGGTCCAACGGCAGGCCTGCCGCGACCGAATACTTCTGCGCCAGTTGGTCTGCCGAGGGAATCTGCGGTGACGACCACGCCGCGTTCGCGTGCACCATGTCGAACATCGGATGGCGGTACACGCACATCAGTGCGGCGTCGCTGAGGGGATCGCCGAGCGTCGACATCTCCCAGTCGAGCACGGCGCGCACCTTGGTGGCGTCCTCCGCGTCGAGCATCGTGTTGTCGATGCGGTAGTCCCCGTGCACGATCGAGCTTCTGGTCTGCGGCGGCAGCGCCTCGCCAAGCGCGGCGTGCAGACGCTTCACGTCGGCGTCGCGAGGATCGTCGTCGAGCCGCACCAGATCCCACTGCCCGCCCCAGCGCCGCACTTGGCGTTCCAGGTAGCCGGTGGGCTTTCCGAAGTCCCCGAGGCCGACGGCTTCCGGGTCGAGGGCGTGCAGATCGGCCAGCACCTTGATCAACGCGTCGACGCAGGCGTCGATCGCGCGCTGATCGCCCAGCGCGGTCAGTTCCTCGGAGTAGCGCACCACCCGGCCGGGGACGAAGTCGACCATCTGAAAGGGCGCCCCGAGTACCGAGTCGTCGTTGCGCATCGTCACGGCGTGGGCAACGGGCACCGCGGTGTTCTCCAGCGCGGCCACCACCTTGTACTCGCGCGCCATGTCGTGCGCCGACGGCGTCAGCCCGTGCAGCGGCGGGCGGCGCAGCACCCACTTGGCGGCGTCGTCGAACACCAGGAAGGTCAGGTTGGACCGGCCGCCGGCGATGAGCTCGCCTCGCAGCTCACCGTGGCGCGGGACGCCGATCTCGCGCAGGTGCACGTCGAGCGCGCCGAGGTCGAGGCCGTCGAGTGGGGAAGCATCCGTTGTCACCGGACTTGTCTACCATCCGACCGGTTGGGCGATACGGGCGAGCACTCACCACCGAAGGTTTCGCGGCAGCAGGTCCCAGACGTGTTCGGTGCCGTTGATCGACGCGACGTTCAGGCCGGCCGTGCGTGACGACAGCAGACGCGTCACGCCCGCGTAGTCCGCCTGCACGCACAGCAGCCGCTCAGTCTTCATGACGGTGTGCACCATCGCGTTGACCACACCGCCGTGGCTGAACACCGCCACCGTCTCGTCGTGCCCGGCGGCCGCGACGACGTCGTCAATCCCGGCCCTGACCCTGGCGACGAACTCATCCTGGTCGACGTCACCTGGCAACTGCCCGGCCATCAGGCGCTTGAGATCCTCCTCGGACGCCTGCTCGATCGGCGTGTAATGCGACTGGCCGTAGTCGTATTCGGCAAGTCGCTCGTCGACCTCGATCGGAAGACCCAACGCGTCGGCAACCGGCTGGCCGGTCTGCAGGGCACGCCGCTGCGGGCTGCTCACCAATCGGGTGATGGGGAACCGCTTCAGTGCGTCGGGCAGCCGCTTGGCCTGTTCCACGCCTTCGGGGGACAGATCGGGGTCCGAACCCCGACCCGCCTCGCTGCGGAGGGGTAGCGCATGTCGAACCAGTAGCAGTTGCACCGTGACACCATATGGCTGCCGAGCAGGGGGAGACGCGCCATGGGGTATGCCGACGAGTTGTTCGACCTGACCGACAGGGTGGTGCTCGTCACCGGAGGCAGCCGCGGCCTGGGACGCGAGATGGCCTTCGGCGCAGCCCAATGCGGCGCCGACGTCGTCATCGCCAGCCGGAACCTCGAATCGTGCGTCGTCACGGCCGAGGAGATCTCGGCGTCAACCGGCCGGACGGCCTTTCCGTATCAGGTGCACATCGGACGGTGGGATCAGCTCGACGGGCTGGTCGACGCCGTCTACGACCGGTTCGGCAAGGTCGACGTCCTGGTCAACAACGCGGGCATGTCGCCGCTCTACGACTCGCTGACGTCGGTGAGCGAGAAGCTGTTCGACGCGGTGCTCAACTTGAACCTCAAGGGCCCGTTCCGGCTGTCGGCGCTGATCGGCGAACGGATGGTGGCCGCGGGCGGCGGCTCGATCGTCAACGTCAGCTCGGTGGCCTCCATCCGGCCGACGCCCGACCTGCTTCCCTACGCCGCGGCCAAGGCGGGATTGAACGCCATGACCGAGGGCCTCGCGAAGGCCTTCGGTCCGACCGTCCGCGTCAACACGTTGATGGCGGGGCCGTTCCTCACCGACGTGAGCAAGTCGTGGAACCCCGAAGCGCTCCGACGCGCCGGGCAGCCCAGCGAGATCATCGGCGCCGCTTTGTTTCTCGCCTCTGACGCCTCGAGCTTCACGACCGGGTCGATTCTGCGGGTCGACGGCGGCCTCCCCTGACTCACGCGGGGCGATTTGCGGTGCCTTAGGAGCGCTCACCGCTCCTGATCGCACACAAATCGCGGGTGGGGAGGGGCGCTAGGGGGTGACGATCGAGAAGTTCGGATCCGGCCGGTCAAGCACGCCGAGGAGCGAAGCCAATGCGCCCGCGTCGCCCGTCATCTGCACCCCCGGCGAGGCGGTGTCGCCGGTGGCGAAGGTCAACAGCCGCTGCTTGTTCGCCACGGTGACCGTCGCCGTGGCGGTCTGCGGATCGGCGGATGCCTTGCGGTACACCAGCACCCCGTTGCGCAGCGTCAAGCGGTAGTTGGCTGCGAGATCCTCGAAGGTCACGTCGAGCGCAAGGTTCAATCCCCAGGCCTTCGGCCCGTTGACGCTGATCGCGAAGCTGTCGAACATCTGCTCCGGAGTCAGCTGCGACACCAGTGACAGCGACGTCGTCTGCGTCGGCGTGCCGAAGTTGCCGTCCCGCAGCTCGGTGGCACCGGCCAGGAAGAAGTTGCGCCACGTCGCGTTCTCGGCGCCGTAGGCCAGCTGCTCCAACGTGTCGGCATACAGCGTCCTTGCGCCCTCGTGTTTCTCGTCGGTGAAGACCGCGTGATCAAGAAGCGTTGCCGCCCAACGAAAATCGCCATCGTCGAACGCGTCTTGGGCGATCTGCACCACCCGGTCGACGCCACCCATCGCCGCCACGTACCGCGGCGCGATCGACTCGGGCGGGTGCTGCCACAGGCGCGCCGGGTTGCCGTCGAACCACCCCATGTAGCGCTGGTAGACGGCCTTCACGTTGTGGCTCACGGACCCGTAGTAGCCGTGGGTATGCCACGCTTCGTGCAGCGCGGGCGGCATTTGGAAGGTCTCGGCGATCTCGATTCCCGTGTAGCCCTTGTTGATTAGCCGCAACGTCTGGTCGTGGAGGTAGGCGTACAAATCCCTTTGCAGCGAAAGGAATTCGACGATCCGCTCCTCCCCCCAGGTCGGCCAGTGGTGGGAGGCGAACACGACGTCGGTTCGGCCGGCGAACGCGTCGATGGCCTCGGTCAGGTAACCCGACCACGCGTGGGGGTCGCGCACCAGCGCACCGCGCAACGTCAGCAGGTTGTGCAGGTTGTGAGTTGCGTTCTCCGCCATGCACAACGCGCGGTACCGCGGAAAGTAGAAGTGCATCTCGGCCGGCGCCTCGGTGCCTGGCGCCATCTGGAATTCGATCTCCAGACCGTCGATCACGAGCGTCTCCCCCGTGGAGCTGACGTCGACCGTTGGCACGATGATCGCCACCTCACCGGTGGACGGCGTCTGTCCGAGCCCGCACCCGACCTGACCCTGCGGCCCCCTGGCCAACACGGTGCCGTACATGTACGACGCGCGGCGCGTCATTGCCGTGCCCGCGTAGACGTTCTCCTGCACCGCATGTTCGGTGAATCCCTCCGGCGCGATGACCGCCACCCGACCCGCGTCGACGTCGGCTTGGGTCGTGACCCCGAGGACGCCGCCGAAGTGGTCGACGTGGCTGTGGGTGTAAATGACCGCGGTGACCGGACGGTCACCCCGGTGCGCGCGGTAGAGACCCAGTGCGGCGGCGGCGGTCTCGGTGGAGACCAGAGGGTCGATCACGATGACGCCGGAGTCGCCCTCGATGAAGCTGACGTTGGAAAGGTCGAGACCGCGGACCTGGTAGACGCCCGGCGCATCTTCACCCGTCGCTCCGCTCGCCCTGGTCACCTCGTAGAGCCCCTGTTTGGCGGCAAGCATCGACTGGCGCCACAGGCTGGGATGCACGGAGGTCGGCGCATCGCCGGTGAGGAACGAGTAGACGTCGTTGTCCCACACCACGCGCCCGTCGGCAGCCTTGACCACACACGGTTCGAGCGCCGCGATGAAGCCGCGGTCGGCGTCGACGAAGTCGCGGGTGTCCTCGAACGGGAAACCGCTCAGATGCTCGGCATGGGCTGATTCGATGACCACGGTGGGCGGCTTCTGATCCATGCCCGTGACCCTGCCATCACCGAATGGCGGCGGGGGCGGAATGTCACACGCGGTGCAGGGTGACGTCGGACAGCACCGAATCGTGAACGGTTGCGGTCATGTACGTGCAGAAGGGCTGCCTGCGCCGATCCGTCGGCGACCCGGGATTGAGCAGCCGAAGGCCGGTTTCGGTGGTGGTGTCCCACGGGATGTGACTGTGCCCGAACACCAGCACGTCGACGTCGGGATAGAGCTTCGACATGCGTTGCTCCCGCCCGGTCGACGCGCCCGTCTCGTGCACCACGGAGAAGCGCACGCCCTCGAGTTCCACGTCGGCCCGCTCGGGCAACCGTTGCCGCAACTCGTCCCCGTCGTTGTTGCCCCAGCAACCCACCAAGCGCTTGGCCTTGGCCTCCAGCTCGTCGAGAAGAGCGGGCACGACCCAGTCACCGGCGTGAAACACCACGTCGACGGTGCTCACGCGGTCCCACACCGGCCTCGGCAGGTCCTTGGCGCGCTTCGGCAGGTGGGTGTCCGCAATCAACAACAGCTCCACGCCGACCAAGGTAACCGCAATACGGCAGACGCACTCACTCCGTTGCTGGGATTTCGTTTACCGGACGACGTAGGCTGGCCGACGAGGTGGCCCAGAAGACAAACGCCACCACACATTGGCGACCTGGGGGGGTCAATGACGGCACGGGCTCGCAACGCCACGATAGTGGCTGCGACAGTGGTCCTCGCCGTCTTCGCCAGCTGGCTCGCCTCCGGCTTGGGTGGGCCGGCCCTCGTGATGAAGGTCGGCGAGGTGGCCTCCATCGTGGCCGGCGCGTTCGCCGCGTGTTGCGCCGTCACCGCCGCCCATGTCACCCGAGGACGCCAACGGATGGTGTGGATATGCCTGTCGGTGGGCATGTTCGGCTGGGTCGTCAGCGACCTGCTGTGGTCCTACGTCACTCACTTCGTCGCCGATGCGCCGCCGTCGCCCGGCGTCGTGGACCTCGGCTACCTGCTGCTCCCCGCCAGCGCGTGCTTCGCGGCGCTTTTGGTCCCGTTCGGCGGCCTGCGGTCAACCCTTCGCATCGTCCTCGACGGCGCGCTCGTCGCCACCGCGCTGTTCGCCATCGCCTGGACGACGTTCCTGCGCGAACTGTTCGAAGGCTCGAACGTGTCCAGCCTAGAGTTCGCCGTGGCGGTCGGCTATCCGGTCGGCGACGTCGCCATGGTGACCTTCGCACTGGTGATCGTCGCGCAATCCCCGCCGGGCAATCGACTGTGCCCGGCCCTGCTGGCCGCCGGAGCGACACTGCTGGCGATCTTCGACAGCGCCTACGTCTTCACCGCCACCAGCGGCGCCCCGCCGAGCAATGTCATCGTAATCGGTTGGTTGACAGGGCTTTACACCGTGGGAGTGGGCGCCCTCATGGTCCGGCGGCTCCCCTCCACGTCGATCCGCGCGACGCCCCGCGCCGTCTTCTGGGTGCCCTACGTACCGCTGCCCTTCGCACTGGTCCTCGGTGCGCGCGAATTGTTCGCCGGCGAAAGCGTACCGATTCTGGTCGCCGGACTCGTCCTCATCTTCGTCGCCCTAGCGCGCCAGTTCGTGCTGCTCGACGAGAACCGCCGACTGCTCGCCGCCGTCGCCGACATGGCGCTGCGCGACCCGTTGACCGATCTCGCGAACCGGGCACTGTTCAACGACAGACTGGCCCACGCAATCGAATTGCGGGCCCGCACGGGGGCACCGGTCGGCGTGCTCGTCGCCGACCTCGACGACTTCAAGCTAGTCAACGACAGCCTCGGCCATCCGATCGGCGACGAACTGCTGCGCAGCGTGGGTGACCGCATCAAGTCCGCCATGCGCCCCGGTGACACCGTCGCCCGGCTCGGCGGAGACGAGTTCGCCATCCTCGTCGAGGACGCGCCCCAGATCGTCGAGCAAATCGCCGACCGCGTGGCCCGGGCCTTCGAAGAACCGTTCACGGTCGACGGCCGCTCGGTCGACGTGCGGCTGAGCATCGGGCTGGCAACCGCCGTCGGCGACGCGGAGGTCTCGGCCGAGGAACTGTTCAAACGCGCGGACCTGGCGATGTACTCCGCCAAGCGGGCACATGCCGGATCCCGCAGCTTCACCCCAGACATGCGGCGAAACGCCACCGAGCTGAACCTACCAAGTCAGCAGGACCGGGCGGGCGATCGCTGTGGTGTCGCGCGCATCGAGTTCCTCGGTGACCTGCGACGGGCCATCGACGAGCACGAGCTCGACCTGGTCTACCAGCCGAAGATCAGCCTGAGAACCTGGAAGGCCGTCGGGGTCGAAGCGCTGATCCGTTGGCCGCACCCACGATTCGGGTTGCTCGAACCCGCCGACTTCCTCTCACTTGCACGCGAGAACGGGTTGATGGAGGCGCTCACCGACTTCGTTCTCGATCGCGCGCTGCAAGACGCCGCCAGTTGGCGTGCAGCGGGTTTCGACATGCCGGTCGCGATCAACCTCTCGGCGCCCTCGTTGAACGACGAGGCGCTGCCCGCAACGGTGCTGGCGGCGCTCGCCAAACACGGCCTGCCACCGGCCATCCTCACCGTGGAGATCACCGAAGACGTGTTGGTGTCCAACGTCGCGCGAGCCAGGTCCGTGCTTGACGAACTACGGTCCTCCGGCGTGCGTGTGGCCATCGACGACTTCGGAAGTGGTTACGCCGCAATGACGTACCTGCACGAGTTCCCAGTCGACGAACTGAAGCTCGACCGGCAGTTCATTGGCCCGATCGTGCACGACGAGCGCGCCGCGTCCATCGTTCTCTCAGTGGTAAACCTGGCAAACGAGTTTGGACTGACCTGCGTGGCGGAGGGCGTCGAAGACAGGGCGACCGCGGAATTGCTGAAGACCTACGGCTGCGAACTCGCCCAGGGCCACTACTTCAGCAAGGCCGTGGCTGCAGAGTCCATCAGGCACTGCTGTGCGCCGACGGACGTGGCCCTCAGTACTGCTGAAGCAACTCGGCCATCTTGGGCATGATCGCCTGCAGACCCTTGAACGGCCGCATCATCACCTTGAACGACACGATGCGGCCGTCGTCGTTCCACGTGATCAGGTCGATGCCGTTGACGTAGACGCCGTCGACCGTGGCGGCGAACTCGAGTACCGCCGAACTGTCGCCCACCCACTGCTCCACGTAGTGGAAGTCGGTGCCGCCAAACATCTTTGCCGCCGCGATCAGATAGGCCTTCGCCTTCTCGCGGCCCTCCTGGGGGGTGAACACCGCCGGTGAGTAGAACACGGCGTCGTCAGCGAGAAGGGCGTCAAGCACGGCCGGGTCGTGGCCGCCGCCGATGAACTGATGCCAACGCTCGATCACAGACGATGCCATGGCGTCATCTTCGCAGACGACGAAGGCACCGCCA